>VFQN01000055.1_pt1 | contig 264142 bp, 229 predicted proteins | sample 3512371 | NCBI WGS metagenome assembly VFQN01 (sample SAMN10412370, study PRJNA504923) | tailings metagenome | isolation source: Replicate 2 from Balatoc abandoned mine | place: Philippines: Itogon, Benguet | collected 2017-08-28
ACGCCATCATATTAAGTTTAGGAATAATCGGCATGAGTTCATGTGATTATTTAGCAAAAGACATATCAGAAGATATGAACTTTACCGTAAATGGAGATTTGTTTAAAAACACAGTACAAATAGAAGTAGTAGATGCAGCTACTGGGCAGTCCATTCCAAGTTTAAAGGGGATTTATATAGAAGGTCCAAATTCTGATGTAATTTATAGTCAGAGTGGAAAGAAAAATCCAGAATATATAAATAATATAATTTCACTAGGGGTGGATCCTAAATTTTTATTTAGTGATGATAATCCAGTTCAGTTTAATGTAGCTATAAATGCAGTTGGGTATTTGCCAACCATGAAAAGGATTCTTGTGTACCCAAATAATTTTAACCAACAAATAAAGATTGAAATGGTAAATCCGTTGGTTAGTGATAATTCATTAGAGGTTCATGTTAATGAACTTATGCTAAATAATGGAAAGGTAATTTCAAACGCGTTAATTAAAAAAAACGGAGGTGGACCAGATACCGTTTATTATGACGATGATTATACTACAATAGGTTTACCAATAGGAACAGAGTTTTATTATTGGGAGGATAAAAAAACAGGAGAAATTTCTAGCACTATTTCTTCTTGGGATGATGAAATTGTAAAATTTGAAAATAATGGAAATGAGGTCTATTCTAAATTCGGGTTGTTTATTGATACTAATGAAATAAAAAATAATTTAATAGATAAAACATATTCAGGTTCAATTGCAAAAGCGGTTATTTACTATCCTAAAATTCCTTTATCACCTTTTATTGTTTTGCCTGGAGATAATTATGGTTTTTTTGGAAGTAGAAACATTACTTTATTTAATCCTTTATTAGGTAATTTAAAATCAATATCAGGTGATTTAATAAAATTTTGTCATTTTAATAATGCTGCTTTAAAACAAATTTTAAAAATAGAATTTTATGGGATAAACTCAGAAGGTAAAGAATTTCAAATTTACCCAAAAAACAATGCGGTTTTTTACAGCCTAAGACTAAACCCAAATGTTATTAACCCTAAAAATAATCAAGAAATTAAAGAAGGTGATGATATTGAAGTACTTGATAAATATTTTTTTGATAATTCATTAGGAGCCTTAAAAGGAAAATACAAACTTTTAAATATAAAGGTTTTAAAGGATAGAAACGGGTTTTTAAGAGCCCAGAGTTCCTCTCCAGACGTCGGCTTTTATTTTAAGCCAAAATATGAAAAAAATGTCTCCATTGCATTGTCAATAATTTCACCTGAAATGATTCCTGATGCCGAAAATATTGAGTTGGAAACATATTTTGTAGTAGAAAACAATAAATTTCCATTTAATTTTTATAATGATTTATTTGAAACTCATTATATTCTATCGAAATCAATAGTTTCCAACTCACCTATTAATGATGTTTATTTAGAGATCTCATTAAAATATTTTAATAAAACAATAGTTAAAAATTTTAAGGTTTATGAAGAGTTCATTGCTGAAGATTATATTAAGTCTGTAATAAATAACGATGTTGTTAGTTTCGATATAAATTTCATTTGCACCAAAGGAACAAAAGTTAAACCTAGTATTTTTACAAGAGTTTTTGTACCATCTGAGAATACCTATTATTATGCTAATATAAAAAACGGTCAATGGTCGACAAGAGGCATTGAAATAGGAAAAGAAATAAAACTTAATTTTACATATGATAATATAAAAGTCGATACTACCATTATTTTACAAAAGAATAATGTAATTAAAAAAGACGTAGCTGGTTCCCAATTCTGCCGATAATTTTGGAGTTTTTAATAATTAAAAAAGCCCTGTATTCTTTTTGAGTACAGGACTTTTACTTTAATGCATAAATATTAATTTCCTAGAATAGGTTCTAGTTTTTTACCTGTATTTTGTATTAAAGAATCCATCTCTTGAATTTTAGTTTTTTCTTTTTCAATAATAGAATCTAAAGTTTTTACCTTATCGATTTCACTATTAATCATAGAGTCTAAGGATTTTGTTTTTTCTTGTAATTCATCCACTTTTTTATTGATATCATCGCATGAAATGAAAATGAATGAAGACATTATGGAGCTTATTAAAAATAATTTTTTCATATTTGATTTTTTACAAAAATAGTTAATTTTTAAACAAGCTATTATTGAATTTATTGATAACTGATTTATTGAAAACAAATTTCTTTCTTTAGTTTAAATAAAAAATCCCACCAATTGCTTGGCAGGATTTTATTGCATTGTAATTTTTCATGATTTTTTCTGATAATTAACTTTGAGGCACAATGGTTAAATTATCATTCATAAAGCTTGTATTTGCTGGATCTGCGGGTGTGGCATTTCCCATAGCAGACATTCCTGCACCACCTTGTAAAGTCATTTGTAGTCCCCAAATTTTGATAACATTACCATCAATACTTGACTTAAAAACTACCCATAAATAACAATAATTTCCAACCCAAGATTCAGCCCAAACAATTGGACTTGAACTAGGGCTGTTATTATATGTTCCTGTAGTATCTCCATTTAAAACTAACTGACCTCTAGAACCGCTTGTTTCATGAGTAACTGTCCATGTAGTTCCTTTTAATGTATTTTGTGCTGCCATAACTTTTTTGATTTTAATTTATTGTTAAGTTTTTAATTTTAATTATTGTTACAATGCTTATCAAATAAAGGAAAAATTAAATTTATAAACAAGAAAATAAGCTGAATTATTTAAATTAATTAAGTTATTTTTTTGTTAATGACTTTTTTATTAAAGATTAATTTATTTTTAAGAATATTTTTGCATAATAAATTCGTGAGAATCTGTCAACGGCGTTTATATTTATTAAATTTTTGAAAGAATTATGATAGAAATATTAAAAAATCATATTGTTAAAAGGCTAGGCAATGATATAGAAAATTTGGACCTGGTTCTTTCATCTTTTAATTATGTAAAAACCAAAAGAAATGAACTGTTATTGCAGCAAGGAGAGGTTTGTAAGTATGTTTATTTTATTGCCAAGGGTTGTTTACAAGTTTACGTTTATGATAAAGATTTTAATGAAACAACAAGGGATATAGTAATAGAAGACAATTGGTGTTCAGAGCTTTTAAGTTTTGGATCTGGTAATCCTGCTTCCGAAAATATTAGAGCAGTTGAACCTTGTGACCTTTTTGCAATTGATAAATTATCATTTAAAAAAATGATGGATTCCGTTCCTCAATTTGATAAAGTTTATAAACAAATTTTGGAAGCATCTTATGCTAATTCTGTTTATAGAATTAACACCTTTGTTTCTTTATCATCCTTAGAAAGAATTAAGTGGCTAATGGAATATAGACCCTCACTAATTACAAGACTTTCAAGTAAATTATTAGCATCTTATTTAGGAATTAATAAAGACGTTTTTAGTCGTTTAAAATCCCAACTTTGAAATTGTAGACTTTTGTCATCACTTTCGAAAATTTATTTGTGGAGTTTTGTTTAATCATTCACAAATAAATTAAATGTTATGACAGAGTATCTATTATTATTTCGTAATGCAAGTGCCTCAAATGCTTACTTAGCAAGTTCTCAAGATATGGCCGAAGATATGCCTAAGTGGCAATCATGGATAGGTCAAATTGCAATTCAAGGTAAATTAATCCATACCGCACCAGTTCTTTATGAATCTAAAATTGTTAAAGGAAATAACCTTTTCAATGGCCCTCATAAAGAAGAAAATGGTGTTTTAATTTCTGGTTTTTTAATTTGTAAATCGGATAGTTTAGAAGAGGTTCAAGGATGGGGAAAAAACTGTCCCATTCTAAAATATCCAGAAAGTTCGGTTGAAATTAGACCCTTAGTTCCTTTTCCTTCTAATTAAAATTTATTAGGATGGATAAAATTTTAAATCTGGGGAAATACATTTTCCCTTTATCATTTCTGTTATACGTTGGATTGCACTCAGGAAAGCCTGAAATAGGCGCCTCTTTCGTTCCAAGTTATATCCCTTTCCCTTACTTCTGGAATTATTTTACTTTAATATGCATATTATTATTTATTCTTAGTGCATTAATTAAAAAGTATGATAAGTTGGCCTATTCTTTAATGTCTCTTTATGTATTATTAATGGCACTTTTAGTCCATTTGCCAAGAGCAATGGGGAACGATTTGGGCATTGAAAATATGACTACAGAAATTATGAAAGAAAAGGAATTAGAAATGATTAATTTCTTTAGAAATATTATGATTACTGGTGCACTTTTAGGTTTTGCTAAATATGTAGCAAAAGATAAAAGGATTATTGGATAGAGATAAATTAATTAAATAACAAGTCGAAATATTTTTATTTCGACTTGTTATTTTTAATTGAATTGGACCGGAAAAATTTGCTTTTTTAATAATTATTTGATATATTAATAACTAACAAAAGGCATTTGAAATTTATAATTTGTATTTTCAATTTGCTTAATTATAAAATCAGCTAAATCTTCTCTACTTAATTCGGTTCCTGAATTTACCCCAACCCATCCTATTCTATATGTTCCCTTGCGGGGATTTAAGGTTAACCTTGGTGCTCTTACAATCATCCATTCTAAATTACTTGCTTTTAATAATTCAGCGTGATTTTTAGCATCAACTACAATATCCTTAGCAAGCAAACCCATAATACCTCTAATTAAATAATCAATAAATTTTGGTTGATCTTTTCCTGGGTAAGGTAATGCTCCTCCTGATAATGAAATGATTTCTTTAATCCCTAATTCATGCATGGCAGTGATGATATTTTTTGTCCCCGCACTCTGAATATTTTTGGGCGAATTTTTTACATGTCCGAATAAACTAATAACAATATCGGTATCCTCTATGGTTTTTTTCACCCAATTTAATTCTAAAACATCACCTTTGATAATTTCTAGGCTGGAATTTTCGATTTCCAAACCAGAGGGATTTCTTACTAATGCTTTGATTTTATATCCCTTATCTAATGCTTGATTTAAAAAGGCTTTGCCGCTTCTTCCGCTGGCACCAAACAATGCTATTTTTTTCATCTTGTAATATTTGATCTACGAAATTATATTTGCGTATGGTACTATCCTAATATTGTAGTACTAACATTTTGGTAAGTATGGATAAAGAACCTATAAATATATCAGCGCGATGCCCCATTAGAACCACCCTTGAGCTTTTGGGAGGCAAATGGAAATTGTTAATTATTAGACAGCTTTATAAAAACACTTTGAGGCTTAGTGAATTAAAATTATTAATACCTGATATCAGTGAAAAAATGCTTATTCAAGAGCTAAAAATTTTGGTTGATAATAATTTAGTAACTCGCAAAAACTACGGCGAAGTCCCGCCAAGGGTTGAATACTCCTTGACATCAAAAGGCGAACTAGCCATCCCATTGATTAAAGAGATGAAAAAATTTTCCGATAAATATCTGGAATAATTTTTTGTTAAGAAATTAATTTATTTTCTAATAAATAATCCCGCAAGGGAGCTAATTACACCTAATACCAAAGTATAAACTAACTGAAAACCATGATTTAATAAGGCTAATAATTTCCCTGCAGATTCTGTATAACCTAAATTAACCATGGATAATTGCACAATGTAATGGTAAGCTCCTATTCCGCCTCCTTGTATGGGTAAACTCTTAGCTATTGATCCAATAACCATTACAATTAAAGCATTACTTAGGTTTGATTTTCCCGCAAGGGAATCTAATGCTAGAAACCAAATATAAGTGGTATAAAAATATGAGGTCCAAATTAAACAACTTAAAATTAACAAATAGGATGCTTGTTTTAGTTTAAATAATTTTTTCCACGAATTAATTATTTCAATTAAATAATGCTTAACTTTTTCAGGTATTTTAATTCGTTTTTTAACAATATAGAGGAGCGGAATTATTATTAATAATGCGATTATTAGGAACAGTGACTTAGATTCGATAACTGTTTTTAGAGGTGTATAAATTTGCTCAATAATAAACGATTGAAAATTATTAAAGGCTAAAAAAAATACAATTATTAATAAAATAAATAAAAATAACACGTCTAATGCTCTTTCTAAAATTACTGATGCGAGCACAATTGGAAATTTTTCTGGATTATTTTTGGTGCTGTATGTGCATCGTGAAATTTCTCCTAGTCTGGGGATAGCTAAATTGACAAAATACCCATACCATAAAGATAATAAAAGTGTTGAAAATTTAAGCTCGTTTTTATTTGCATCAGCCAATAATTGCCAGCGCAAAGTTCTTGCTATATGTCCGCCTAATGAAGCTAAAATTAAATAGATAAAATATTTTGGATGAATTTCACTAAATTCATTAATAATTTGTTTCCAATTAAGGGTTTTGAAAAATAGGTAAAAACAGATAAGACCGAATAGAAATAGGCTTATTGAAATAATCTGTTTTTTGATTTTCATTTAGAATGCGAAATTATTTAAATACTTGATATTAGAAAAAACTATAGCTAAAAATTGCAATAAAAAAGGTATGAAAATTGTTTATATTCGCTGCATAAATCGGGTAAAACCGAACCACGAAATTTAATCGCCTTACTTTTAGGGTATTGGCATTGATCGAAATTTATGAACATAAAAGAAGAACTAGCAAAACGAGTGCTGGTAATTGATGGTGCTATGGGCACTATGATTCAGCGCTACCAACTTACGGAAGATGATTTTCGTAATGAAGAACTTAAGAATCATCCTGTTCCTTTAAAAGGGAATAATGATTTACTCTCCATCACTAGGCCTGATGTTATTAAGGCTATTCATAAAGCTTATTTAGAAGCCGGTGCTGATATTATTGAAACCAATACATTTAGCGGGACAACCATCGCGCAAGCAGATTATAAATGTGAACATTTGGTTTATGCAATTAATTATGAATCAGCAAAGATTGCGCGAGAAGCTGCTGATGAATTTAATAAATTAAATCCGGATAAACCTCGTTTTGTTGCTGGTGCCATGGGGCCTACTAATAAAACAGCATCTTTATCTCCAGACGTTAATGATCCAGGTTTTAGAGCCATAACTTTTGATGAATTAGTTGCTGCATTTAAATTTCAAGCTAAAGCATTAATTGAAGGCGGCGCCGATGTTTTATTATTAGAAACCATCATCGATACTTTAAATGTTAAAGCAGCTTTATTTGGATTAATGGAGTTATTTGATGAATTAGGTAAGGAGTACCCGATAATGGTGTCAGGAACTATTACTGATGCCAGTGGTAGGACTTTATCTGGTCAAACTACGGAAGCTTTTCTTATTTCTGTTAGTCACGCCCCATTATTATCAGTCGGATTAAATTGTGCATTAGGTGCTGAAGCTTTAAGGCCTTATTTACAAGTATTAGCAAAAAATTCTGATGAATTTGTGAGTGTTTACCCAAATGCAGGTTTACCTAATGAATTTGGACAATATGATCAAAGTCCAGAAAATATGGCTAATCAGGTAGAAGTCTTTTTAAAAGAAGGCTTGGTAAATATGGTTGGTGGATGTTGTGGAACTACACCTGATCATATAAAAGCTATAGCAGAGCGAGCTGCTAAATATGCTCCTAGAAAAGTTGTAAATACCGTTCTTTCTTAAATTGTTATTAATGTACAAACCACTTGTTCTTAGCGGGCTTGAGCCCTTGATTGTTACCCCTGAAAGTAATTTTGTAAACATAGGGGAAAGAACCAATGTAACGGGTTCTAAAAAGTTTTTGAAATTAATCCAAGAAAATAAATTTGAGGAAGCCCTTGAAGTTGCCGTAGAGCAAGTTAGGGGAGGTGCTCAAATTATTGATATTAACATGGATGAAGGAATGATTGATGGTAAAGAAGCCATGGTAAAATTCCTAAATCTAATTGCTGCTGAACCAGAAATTGCCCGAGTGCCTATTATGATTGATTCTTCAAAATGGGAAATTATTGAAGCTGGGTTAAAATGTGTTCAAGGTAAAGCCATTGTAAATTCAATCTCTTTAAAAGGTGGTGAAGAAGAATTTGTTAAGCAAGCATCATTAGTTAAAAGATATGGGGCTGCTGTAATTGTTATGGCTTTTGATGAACAAGGTCAGGCAGATTCTTATGAAAGACGAATTGAAATTTGCCAAAGATCTTATGATATTTTAGTAAATAAGGTAAAATTTAATCCGGGAGATATCATTTTTGATCCCAATATTTTTCCGGTAGCAACCGGAATGGAAGAACACAGGAAAAATGCTTTGGATTTTTTTAATGCTACTAAATGGATTAAAGAAAACTTGTTTGGCGCCAAGGTTAGTGGTGGGGTAAGTAATGTTTCTTTTTCGTTTAGAGGAAATAATGCGGTTCGCGAAGCCATGCATTCTGCGTTTTTGTATCATGCTATTAAACATGGTATGGATATGGGAATTGTGAATCCGTCTCAACTAGAAGTTTATGATGAAATCCCTAAAGAATTATTAGAGCGAGTTGAAGATGTTTTGTTGGATCGTAGAGCTGATGCAACCGAACGTTTAATGGAATTTGCTGAAGGATTTAAAGGGCAAGAAAAAGTAAATGTTCAGGATGAAGAATGGCGCAAAGGCAGTGTAGAAGAGCGTTTGGCCCATGCATTGGTTAAAGGGGTAATCGATTTTATTGATGTAGATACGGAAGAAGCCCGTCAAAAATATGGTCGACCTTTACATGTAATTGAAGGTCCATTAATGGCAGGTATGAATATAGTGGGTGATTTATTTGGGGAAGGGAAAATGTTTTTACCTCAAGTAGTAAAAAGTGCTAGGGTAATGAAAAAAGCCGTAGCCTATTTAACGCCATATCTTGAAGAAGAAAAAAGACTAAATTCTGATGTAGCTCAAAACCAAGGAAAAATTTTGATGGCCACCGTTAAAGGTGATGTGCATGATATTGGAAAAAATATTGTAGGTGTAGTATTAGCATGTAATAATTTTGAAATTATTGACATGGGAGTTATGGTACCAGCGGAAAAAATCTTAGAAACAGCTGTTAAAGAAAATGTGGATGTAATTGGATTAAGTGGTTTAATTACTCCATCATTGGATGAAATGGTATTTGTAGCTCAAGAAATGCAGAGAAGGGGAATGAGAATTCCTTTAATGATTGGTGGAGCCACTACTTCTAAAATACACACCGCGGTAAAAATTGATCCGGTTTATGAGGGACCAGTAATTCACGTTTTAGATGCTTCTAAGTCGGTTCCAGTTTGTTCAAGTTTAATAAGCCAGGAGCAGCGACAAGCATTTTCAGAGAATTTTAAAACTGAATATGCAAGAATGCGTGAAGACCATGCTAATAGAAAGGAACATAAAAATTACATTTCATTAGAATTAAGCAGACAAAATTCATATAAAAGCGATTGGGATAAGATTGAAATTAAGAAACCTTTAAAAACTGGGGTTACTGAATTAATTGATTTTCCAATTGAAAAGTTAAGACCCTATATAGATTGGACTCCTTTTTTCCAAACTTGGGGATTAAGAGGAAAGTTTCCTGAAATTTTAAAAGATGAAGTAGTAGGAACAGAGGCCCAGAAATTATATGATGACGCCAATCTAATGATTGATGAACTCATACAAAGTGGCAAATTAAAGAGTAATGGTTTTGCTGCATTTTTACCAGCAAATTCTATTGGCGACGATGTTTTAGTTTATAAAGATGAAAATAAAACAGAAGTTTTAGAACGTTTTCATTTTTTGAGACAACAGGCTGAAAAACCTCAGAATGTTCCTAATTATTGTTTAAGTGATTATATAGCTCCCGTAGATAGCGGAAGAACTGATTATTTAGGGTTTTTTGCGGTAACAGCTGGAATTGGTATAGAATCCATTATTGCTGAATATGAAAAAGATCATGATGATTATAAAAGCATTATGATTAAAGCTGTAGCCGATCGTTTTGCAGAGGCATTTGCAGAATATTTGCATGAGTTAACGCGTAAAGAATTATGGGCTTATGATGCAAATGAGCACTTAAGTAATGAAGATTTAATTCGTGAAAAATACAAAGGAATTAGGCCAGCTCCAGGATATCCTGCCTGCCCAGATCATACCGAAAAAGGATTGATTTGGAATTTATTCGACATAGAAAAAAGAACTGGAATTAAATTAACAGAAAGTTTTGCTATGTATCCAGCGTCTTCGGTATCTGGATTTTATTTTGCCCATCCAGATAGTAAATATTTTGGCTTAGGCAAAATACTAAAAGACCAAGTTGAAGATTATGCGGAGCGCAAGAAAATGGACGTTTCTACAGCAGAACGCTGGTTAGGTTCGCATTTGAATTATTAATTTTTATAAAATTATTTGGGCCCATTAACATTAAAGTTGATGGGCTCTTTTATTTAATTATTATTCGATTTCTTTTATTGGAGATTTTCGTCATTTTAGTGTCATACCTAGTGGCTGTAAAAACAGAATTAATCATTTATTGTACTAAAGATAATAAATATTATATATCATGAAAAATAAATTATTAATTTTACCTTTCTTAGGTTTTTTGGGCTTAGCCTGTGTTAATGACAATAAGTCTAGTGACAATAGTCCTCCGCAAACTCAGCCGGTTAGTCATGTTTTGACAAAAGAAGAACAGCAAAAATTAACCCCAGATGAAGTATTAAAACAATTTATTGAGGGAAATAAAAGGTTTCATTCGGGTAATTCTACCGTCCGTAATCACAGCGAACAAGTTCGAAAAGCAGTCCCAGGCCAATACCCCAAAGCAGTTGTAATTAGTTGCTTAGATAGTAGGGTACCGGTAGAAGACGTTTTTGATCAAGGTTTAGGTGATGTTTTTGTGGGTAGGGTTGCAGGCAATTTCATTAATGAAGACTTATTAGGAAGCATTGAGTTTGCGTGCAAGGTAGCCGGAGCGAAATTAGTTTTAGTAATGGGGCATCAGCATTGTGGTGCAGTTAAAGGTGCCATTGACAATGTTCAATTAGGAAATATTACTAAAATGTTGGAAAAAATAAAACCTGCTGTTAAATTGAGTGAAAGTTTTGAGGGTGAAAAAACCTCTAGCAATGAGTTATATGTGAAACATGTTGCTGAAAATAATGTGAGGCATTCTATTTCTCAAATTAGGAAGAATAGTCCTATTTTAAAAGAAATGGAAGAAAAAGGAGAAATTAAAATAGTAGGAGCTTTTTACCGATTAACCGATGGCACACTTGAATTTGTGGAATAAAAAGTTTTTGGTAATTATAGTATTATTAAATATTAGTTTAACAAGCTTTTCACAAAATACACGAATTAATACTTCTGAAAATATTGCTTGGTATAATTTCTTTGGTCAGTTCCAATTGAATAATAAAACCAGTATTCATGCAGAGTATCAATGGAGAAGAGATAATTTTATTAGCAATTGGCAACAAAGTTTGTTAAGAATTGGGATAAATTATCATCTTAACCCAAATGTTTTGTTTAGAGTAGGTTACGGCTGGATAGAAACCTATAATTACGGCGAGATTCCTCTTAATTCTTTCGGTAAAGATTTTACCGAACATAGGATTTTTCAAATGGCTCAGATAAGCCACAAAGAAGGTTTATTGAATATATCTCACCGATTTATGAATGAGCAAAGGTTTATAGGCAGATATAATTCAGCCCAATCTGAATCCGAAGAATCTTATGTTTACCTAAATCGTTTGAGATATATGTTGCGCTTACAGTATCCTATATTTAATTCAATAAATAAACACAAACCTTATTTGGCATTTTATAATGAATTATTTATTGGATATGGTAAAAATGTTAATGAAAATATTTTTGATCAGAATAGAATCGCCGCCTTATTGGGAACTAAATTTAATGATAAATTACGTTTAGAAGCCGGTTATTTAAATCAGCGATTACAATTTGCGCGAGAAATAAACGGACAAAATGTTTTTCAGAACAATAATGGTTTAATAGTTAACTTATATTTAAACCTATAAAAAAAGGGGCTTAAAAAAGCCCCTTTTTTAAATTATTTCTTTACAATAGTTGTTGTCAATTTTCCTTTAGTATTCATTGGAATACTTAAGCCACTAGCTTTCATGGTAGCTGTAATAGCCATTTCCATATCACTTTTTTCGACCATTCCTGTATTTCTGTTTAAAGACATGGTTCCTTTTTGAGTACCATCCATTGAAAACCCAGAGCCTGGAGGGCCTGTTTTTAATGAACCTTCACCTTTTATAGTTCCATCATAAGCCACATTAGCTAATTGTTCAGTAAAATCTATTAAGGTTAATTTTGCAGAAACTTTGGCGTCCATACCAGCTGCATTTAAGTCTTTGTCTAAAGTCCATGATTCTTCAGCAGAAACTGGTTTTCCCGGTAAGAAATTAAAGAACTGATCAAATTGGTTTACATTGGCCAATTCTTTAGCTTGTTCTTTTATTTGTTCTTTGGTGGCTATCGAGTTTTCAGATGAATCAGGCAAACTAGCTAATAAACTTTCCATCATTTCTTCTATACCCTTAACTTCTAATACTTTTCCAGTATTATCTAATTTAAGTTTTAAGGTTTTATTTAAAAATGAGCTAAATATACTTGAATATAATTTACCTACTTCACTAGTATCAGCCGCTGAATTATCAGAATCAAAACTAATGGTATTACCCATAGCTGACATTTTAAAAACAATTTTTTTGTAAGTGATGTCAATTAAATAAGGATCTGTTTTATCCGCAGCCAAATCAAAGCCAAAAACGATTTCTTGGGTCATATTCATTTCTTGTCCCATCATTTTTTGCTTAATTTCTTGCGAGATAACTTGCTCTGCATAATAATTAGCGCCGGCTTCTGGTTTAAAAATCAATTCAATTTTTTCACCACCTTTACATGAATAAATTAGAGTTAACAAGCCAAATATGGCTAGTGTTAAAATTTTATTTGTTGATTTCATACTTTGTCAAATCTATAATTTTATTTATTCATTTCAATAAGGCTTTATTAATTTTGCAGAATGTTAACAGCCAATCAGGTTCTTCACGGTTATACTATGGGGGTTTTCCCGATGGCTCATCAAGATGAGGATAATGCCATTTATTGGTATGAACCCAAGTTAAGAGGCATAATTCCGCTCGATAATTTTAATATCCCTAAAAGTTTAAGAAAAACACTTCAAAGCGGGAAATTTAAGCTTACCGTAAATGAAAGTTTTGAAGAAGTTATAACTGCTTGCGCGAAGAGAGATGAGACTTGGATTTCTGAAGAGATTATTGACGTTTATTGCAGATTACATGATGCTGGCTGGGCCTATAGTTTTGAAACCAGACTTAATGGAAAATTAGTAGGGGGCTTGTATGGAGTAGCTATGGGAAAAGCTTTTTTTGGAGAATCTATGTTTCACGAAGTTACTGATGCATCCAAGGCTGCACTTATTTATTTAATCCATTGGCTAAAATCTAATAATTATACCCTTTTAGATACTCAATTTATAACGGATCATTTAAAACAATTTGGAGCTATTGAAATTCCTCAAAAAGACTATCTTAAACTTCTAGCTAAGGCTCTGCAAAATTCATTTTAAATTTAATTCGTCGAATTTGCTTTAATTAACCGAAATTTGCAGAATTAAAATCCTAAATCATGGGAAAAATTAAATTTTTATTTGAACAAAAAGATAAGGCCCCTCAGGAGTTTGAGATGGAAGAGGGCGAAAGTATATTAGATATTGCATTAGACAATGATATTGATTTGAATCATAATTGCGGTGGTGTTTGTGGATGTTCTACCTGTCATGTCTATATCCAAAAAGGTATGGATTTATTACAAGAAATGACTGATAAAGAAGAAGATTTTGTAGATAGAGCCCGAAACCCAAAAATCAATTCTCGTTTAGCTTGCCAAAGTGTACTCGAAGAAGAAGGGGATATTGAAGTAATTATTCCAGATCAAAGTCAAATTATCGGACATTAAATAAATTATTATGAGTAATACTAATAAACCTAAATTTCATGAACCTCCAATTAAATGGAGCGATTATGAAGATATAGCCTTAGCCCTTTATGAAAAATTTGGTGATGATTTTGATGAATCCAAAATCTATAGAATCCGTTTTACCGATTTATTAGAGTGGGTTTTAAGCCTACCTAACTTTGAAGGTAAAAGAGAAGAATCTAATGAAGGCCATTTAGAGATGATCCAAAGTTCTTGGGTTTACGAATGGAGAGATAATAATAAATAAAATGAAGAATTTTATTCAGCTTTTTCTATCACTGCGAATAAAAAATTTATTTTTCTTATCTCTAATTCAATTATTAATTCTAAATTATTTAAATACCTGGACTGATTTTTTTTGGCCCTCTTTATTTTTTATAATTTCCACTTTTTTCTCAGCTGCTGCTGGAAATCTTATTAATGATATTTTTGATTTTAAAATAGATCAAATTAATAGACCCGGGACTAATAAAACGGGTCTTTTTTCATTTAAAACAAACATTTTTTTTTACATCCTATTCACATTTATTTGTTTAATTCCTTGGCCTTTTGTTAAACCCGAGTTTTTCTTTCCCGCTCTAGCAGTTCAGGTATTTTTATTTATTTATTCTTATAAATTAAAAAAATATCCCCTGGCGGGAAATTTAACGGTTGCAATCTTATCTTCAATTGCAATTTTGCCTACCATACCCATTGCAGAAAATAGGACTCAAGAACAATTTATTTTTATTTGGTTTTTAGGATTTTTCTCCTTCTTAAGTACTTTAATTAGGGAAATAATAAAAGATATCGAAGATATAGAAGGCGATCGATTAGAAAATTGTAATACCTTAGCTATAAGTCTAGGAATACCAAAAACAAAAAAATGGCTTTCTTATTTATTTTTTGTTTTAATAATTTCAGAAATATATTGGGGATTAAGCCTGATCCATTTTTATTCTAAAGTATGGATGTTATTGGTGGTATTGGTTTTTAGTATTTTTACTTGGCTTAAATTGTATAAAGCCAATTCTAAGTCGGATTATTCTCGAATTAGTAAAATGATGAAAATCCTTATGCTCCTCGGAATTTTAATCGTAATATTTGTCCATTTTAAATTATAATATGAATAAGACTCAATTTGTTTTAGGTTCTAAATCTCCTCGCAGAAAACAATTATTTGCCGATGCTGGATTTGATTTTGAAATAGAAATTTTTGATACCGATGAGTCTTTTCCTGATAATTTAAATCCTGAATTAGTAGCCGAATATATAGCTTTGAAAAAAGCGGCCTTTTATGAAAAATCTTTAGGGAATAAAATACTTATTTGTGCAGATACTACCGTTGTTATTAATAATGAAGTTTTAAATAAACCTGCTGATTTTAATGAGGCAAAATCAATGCTTGAAAAACTTAATAATAATTGGCATAAAGTAATTACGGGGGTCTGTATTAAATCTGATTCTTTTATTCATAGTTTTTCTGAGTGCACTGAAGTAAAATTTGCAGCCTTTAACCAAGAAGAAATCGAATATTATATTAATAATTTTAATCCATATGATAAAGCAGGAGCTTATGGAGCACAAGATTGGTTAGGTCTTTGCAAAATTGAATCTTTTAAAGGTTGTTTTTATAATGTTGTTGGTTTTCCAATGTCAAGATTCTATAAAGAATTAAAACAATTAGAAGAGCTTATGTAATAAATAATATTAAATTTTATTCTTTGCTTTTACTTAAAGTTTCGAAGTAATCTAAATTCCGATACATATAGGCCTGGCCAGTTATAAATACATCTATAGGAGAGAAAATGAAAAAGTTCAAAGAGTTTAACCAAAACAATTCATTAAAATCTCTTAATAAATAAAAACTAATTTCATCATAACCTTCTAGTTTATAAGTAACCCTTTGATCTCTAAAACGCGTTTTTAAATCAATCAAACAAGGAGTAACTCCCAATAATTTGTTATTTATATATACTGATGCCCCAGCTGGTTCTGAGCGAAATGAAATTTGAGTATTCCTTTCTGAAAATAAGCTCGCACAGCCAGAAAAGCTTATCACTGCAATAAATCCAATTATTAAAAATAAAATTCTGATTTTCATTTTCCCGCAAGGATTAAAACTCAAAGTTATTTTATTTTAGTCAAAACCTATTGTTAAAAACTGAAATAGATTTTTTGAAATTTAATTTTTTTTATTTTTTTTCGTAGCAGTAATTTAATTAACACAAATGAAAAAAATATTTATTCTCACCTTATTAGCTACTTTTTTCGCAAAGTCTAGCTCAGCTCAATTCGATCTTGAAGGTTTAAGTTTAGGCGCATCAGGCGGCTACAATCATTATCTAGGAAATTTTGGAAGAGGTAGCCTCGCATTTGATTTAAGGGGGCATTATTATATGTCAGAAAGAAGTGCTCTAAATATTGGGATCGGTTTGCAGTCTCCCATAAAAGAAATTTATGAAGAGAGAGCCTTTCATAAAAACTTGGCTAATCCTTCTACTGTGCCGATAAATATTGAATACCGGGTATCTTTATACCGAATTTTATTTGAATATAACTTTTATTTATTGGGCGATATGGATCAAGATTTTGGCTTATTTGCTTTAGCAGGTTTTGGTTTAACCATAGGGCAGTTAAGGGTTAGAAATATTACCGATTTTGATCGTTCTACTTATAATTCACCAACACAAGATTCAGATGAAACTTTATCTGGTCCAACCATTAACCTTGGTATTGGTGGCTCCTATAATTTCACCTCTAAATTTGCAGCTTTTGCAGAAGGGCGTATTTGTTTACCTGCTAATTCGCACGACAATGGAATGCCAATATATAATGATATTCCATTTAATTTCGGATTTGGAATAGGAATCCGTTTCAATCCTTTTTACCAAGAAAGTGAAGAAGAATAATATAGTTGCTTCTCTATACCATCTTGTATTTATGGGTTATAAATAAATTAATTTTAATTTTATATAATTTGATTTAAAAGCTCAATAGATAACCGATTTCATAAATTATTCTCTTCTTTATACTCCATAAATTCGCCTTTTTAGAATAGGAGTTTTAACTTGCAAAAAATTAAATTTATGAAATCGGTATCTGAGTTAATCAATCATTTTTCTTTAAATAAGAATTCAGTTTGTGCTTCCAATGGACTTCACTTTTTTTCAAATGAGTCAGGTGAAAAGCGTGAAATATTCTCACCCATTGATGCTAATAAACTCGGAGAAATAACTTATGCCGATTCTAATATTTACCATGATTTAATTAATACCGCTCAAAAAGCTTTCGAGGTTTGGAGAAAAGTTCCTGCCCCAAAAAGGGGAGAGATAATTCGCCAATATGGAGATGCTTTAAGAGAACATAAGAACGAACTAGGAGCCTTAGTTAGCCTTGAAATGGGTAAAATCTTACAAGAAGGTTTGGGTGAGGTTCAAGAAATGATTGATATCTGTGATTTTGCGGTGGGCTTATCTAGGCAATTAAACGGTTTAACCATGCATTCTGAAAGACCTAACCATAGAATGTATGAACAATATCATCCTTTAGGAATTGTAGGTATTATCAGTGCTTTTAATTTTCCGGTAGCTGTTTGGTCATGGAATGCCATGATTGCTGCAGTATGTGGCGATGTTTGTATTTGGAAACCATCTGAAAAAACTCCACTTACGGCTATTGCTTGTCATAAGATTTTAGAAAATGTATTAATTAAAAATAATATTCCACCGGGAGTATTTTCGCTAATTTTAGGAGATTATAAAATTGGAGAATTAATTTCTAATGATCCTAAAGTGGCCTTAGTTTCTGCAACAGGCTCAGTTCGAATGGGCAAAAAAGTAGCCACAGCCGTAGCAGCTCGTTTGGGTAAATCTTTACTCGAATTAGGGGGTAACAATGCCATTATTATTTCTCCAAATTCCGATTTAGAAATGGCCATTAGAGCTGTTGTTTTTGGAGCTGTTGGTACTGCTGGTCAACGTTGCACCAGTACCCGCAGATTAATTATTCATAATTCAGTTTATGAGCAAGTAAAAGCGCGTTTATTAGAAATATACCCTCAATTGAAGATTGGTAATCCTCTTGAAAATGGCGTGCTTATTGGTCCGCTCATTGATAAATTAGCGGTAAATAATTATATCAATGCCCTTCAAGAAGTTCAAAAAGAAGGAGGAAGAATTATTTATGGTAATGAAGTTTTATCTGGTTCTAATTACGAATCGGGTTGTTATGTTAAGCCAAGTTTGGTTGAAGCTGAAGCTCACTATAAAATGGTGCATGAAGAAACTTTTGCTCCCATTTTATATTTAATCAAATACGATAGTTTAGAAGAAGGTATTGAAATCCAGAATTCGGTCCCACAAGGATTAAGTTCTGCCATTTTTAGTAATAATATCCGCGAAGCAGAACAATTTTTATCAGCATGGGGAAGTGATTGTGGAATTGCCAATGTTAATATCGGGACATCTGGAGCTGAAATAGGCGGTGCATTTGGGGGCGAAAAAGAAACTGGTGGTGGAAGAGAATCAGGCTCTGATTCTTGGAAGGTTTACATGCGCAGACAAACCAATACCATAAATTTTAGCAGCGAATTACCATTGGCTCAAGGAATAAAATTCGATATTTAAATTTCATTTACCTTTTAAAGCAATAAAGTATTAGCATTTAAGGTTTGGAATAAATATTGAACTAGTATATAAAATTACCATTATGAAATCGCTGATTTTAACCACTGTATTATTAGCTTCACCTTTGTTGCAATTTGCTGTACAAACTGATGAGGTACTAAATACTCAACCTTTTAGAAAGCTTGAGAATACAGCCTTTACATATGGCGAAAAACTTAATTTTAGAGTTCACTATGGTGTAATAAATGCCGCTAACATTGAAATTAAAGTCGAAGATCACCCGGTTATGATCGATGGCAGGCCAACCTTCCACATTAAAGGGACCGGAAAATCAATTTCAGCTTTTGATTGGTTTTTTAAAGTTCGAGATCATTTTCAATCTTGGGTAGATGTTGATGCCCTTGCCCCACTGCGTTATCACAAAGATCAAAGAGAAGGTGGGTACAAAAGCTCTGAATATGTTTTCTTTAACCATCAAACCAAAAGATTAAGTAATAATAAAGGGGTAAAAGATATGCCTCAAGGAATTCAAGACGTAATTTCTGCAACCTATTATGCCCGAAATTTAGATTTTACCAATGCGCAAGTCGGCCAAATTTACCCTATAGAGGTTTATTTGGATAATGAAATTTATAAACTGCAATTCAAATTTGCTGGTAGAGAAAATTTAAAAACCGAACTGGGTAACATCAGAACTTTAAAAATTATTCCAATGGTTGTTGCTGATCGAGTATTTAAAGATGAAGAAGGCATGACTATCTGGGTTAGTGATGATAAGAATAAAGTTCCCCTTTTAATCCAAGCCGAAATATTAGTTGGCTCCATCAAAGCCAGTATTACTGAGGTTAAGGGCTTAAAACATCCTCTAGCTAAAATTTAATTGACAATTAATTAAACATAATTTTATATTTGCATCATCTTTAGGGGTGCCCATAGGGCTGAGATCATACCCTTTGAACCTGATCAGGTTAAAACCTGCGAAGGGAAAAAGAGCGGTTAACAAAATTACGGCTTAATCAGGCCCCTTGATTGAGTTATTGTTTAACCTTCATGATTCATTTTTTATGTTTAAATTTTCTTTCCTTGCGGGATGTTTACTGCTCTCAGCAAGCCTTTTTGCTCAAAACAAGCTATGCTTTAAACCCAAGCATGCAGAAACCGGCGAAAGTCTCAATCAATTAATTATTGAATTAAAAAATGCTGATGGAAAATCCACTTTTTCATCGAGTGCCATCAACAATTCTTATTGTTTCGAAAATTTAAAATCGGGTACTTATTCTGCCTTTATTTATCAATTTCAAGAAGTTAAAGATTTAGGAACTTTTGTAATTAATTCAGATACTAGTATTGAATTGCAATTAAAAATCAATTCTTTAAGTTTAAATGAAGTTGTTGTAACCCCATTAAAAACAGAAAGTTTAGCCAGCTTTCAATTAAACCCAATAAAAAGGGCTGAAATTTATATTGGTCAAGAACTACCTGTTTTGTTACAAAACGCACCTTCTGTAAATGCCTATAGTGATAATGGCAGTGGAATGGGTTATTCTTCCATGCGCTTAAGAGGTTTTGATCAAAGCAGAATTAATTTAAGTATTAATGGAGTACCAGTTAATGATCCTGAAAATTTAGGATTCTTCAGTAATAATTTTGCAGATATTTTATCCTCTGCACAAGATGTTTCAGTTATGCCTGGAGTAGGAATAGGCAATAACGGAACTTCATCATTAGGCGGTGCTATTTCAATTGCTACTATTAGCCCGAGTGATACCGCTGCTATGAATTTTGAAGGGAATTATGGTTTTTCTGAGCGCTATTCTAATTTCTTTAATAATAACTCGGCAAATAATCCCTTTTTTAGTCAAAGAAATTCTTTGTCATTCCATACTGGAAATATTAATAATTTTAAGTTTTATGGTCGTTTAAGTTATGCCTCAACCGATGGTTTTAGAGATCGCTCTAATTCTGAATTAAGTTCCTACACTTTTTCATTACATTATAAATACAAAAAACACCAATTCCAATTGAATGCTTGGGGAGGTGTTCAACAAAATCAATTGTCTTATTTGGGCTTAAGTCCCGCTGATTTCGAGGCTAATCCGCGTATCAATTATTTAGCAGCCAATGAAAAGGATAAATTCAGACAATTTTTTTACCAACTAAATCATAGTTGGGTTATAAATCCTAACCTAGTTATTAATAATTCGGTATATTTTGTTAAAGGAAACGCTCCTTATTTCTTAGTAAACTTTTATGGAACAAGTTATTCTTATTTAAATTTACCTGATCCTGTAATTGGCTCAGATACCATTACAAGTTCAGATGCTTTGGTTAATTATCAACTAAACCAAAACTTATTAGGTTTCTTTAGTAATGTAAAATATATAAAAGGTAAAACCGTATTAAGTGCCGGCATTCATGCAAATCGTTTTATTTCCGATCATTTTATGGATGTAGAGCAATTATCGATTTGGCCTAGTGGTTTCATTGCTCCACACAGAGTTTATTTTAATACAGGTTATAAAAATGAAATTTCAGCCTTCGCAAAAGTAGAAAGAAATTGGTCAGGTGGCAGGACTCAAACCTTTGCAGAGCTTCAGTTAAGAAATGCTCAATTTAAATATAGAGATCAAAACCCTCTAATGAATGGTTTGGTTGAAGACATGAATTGGTTTTTTATTAATCCTAAAATTGGAGCCAATATTATTTTAAATTCTAAATCTAAGGTTTCTGCTAGTATTGCACGTGCTTATAGAGAACCTACACGATTTGATTATTTTTTAGATGATTTAGCTTATGGGCCAATTAATCAATCGAATATTAAGCCAGAATCCATAACTGATTTTGAATTAGGATATAAATTTCAGAGTAAAAAATTATTAATTCAAGCCAATGTATTTTACCTGTATTTAAACAATTTAATTGCCAATACAGGGCAATTAAATCAATTTGGTGCTTCATTTACACAGAATACGGGTACTGGTGAACGATATGGTATTGAAACCCAAATTAATTATCAAATAATTAAGGGGTTGAATTTATATCATACAGGTTCTATAATGAATTCGATTATACACCGTTATGAGCAGTTTTATAATATTAATGATAGTACCAATATCCCTGTAGTTTATGAAAATACAGACGCTGCTTTAACCCCAAATATTATTTTAAATCAAGGTATCAAATACCAAATTGGTAAGTTTATGTTTGATTTTAGTCATCGTTTTGTGAGTAGTCAATACCTGGATAATACAGAAAATGAAAACTTAAAATTAAAGTCATTCCACATATTTAACTTCAGTACTTTTTACCAAGTAAATCAAAAGTTAAATTTATCTTTAAGATTATTAAATATAGGTGATAAAATTTATGCTCCTTCAGGCTCCGTTTTTGGCAATGCTGCTAGTTTAGCTAATGATGGAACTGTTATTCCTGCTCGTCAGGCTTATTGGTTTGTTGGAACTCCTTTTATGGTAAATTTCGGATTAAGAATCAATTTATAATTATTTGTAATGGCTGGATTAAATCCAGCCATTTTTTTATACCGATTGGTATATATTTTTTTCATTAATAAAATAATACAATCTTTTATCTAGCTTGATTTTATTGAGTTTATATTAAATCCATAAAATATTTATTGAATAACTATTTTAGAAATATACCGATCGGTATTTTTTTCATTAACAAATTCAATAAAATAAATTCCAGAACTTAAATTCAAATTTCTTAAATCAATAAAGGAATTATTTACCTGACTATTTATTATTAATTTACCCTGACTATTAATTAGTCTAAATCCAAATCCCGCAAGGGAATTAGGGATATTAATTAAACCATTACTTGGGTTTGGATAAAGGCTAATAGAGGTGATATTATTTGTTGAAAGTATTTTGCTATACTCGTTTTTTAACTTCTGACTTTCATCTTTAAATTTGCAAACACTTTGTAAGTATCCATTTTCTTTTACAAATGAATATGCCATATCAGCTTGTTTAAAACCTTTAGGTAGTAGACTGCCAAAGCTTTTGCTTATCAGCATATTTCTATTTCCTGGTGGTAATAATTCTGAAATTTCGGTCCAACCCCCCGGATTACAAACATCTCCATTATAAATAAAATTTCCAGGTTGATCTGATCCACTATAGCCATTACCTAAATTTTGTAAAGGTTTACCATCAGTCCATCTTCCCGCAAGGTAATAATAGAATTGAGTATCATTTTGAGGTAAGCCAGTTAAATCTAAATTATTGTTAAAGGCCATCATTTTATCCGCATCAGAGCTTAATAATTGCATTCCAATACTAGGTGGATAGTTACCGAATTTTTGGTCAAACGTATCGGCATTGTAAGAGAAAGCTATATTTAAGGATGAATCAGTACCGCAGTAATCATCTTCTGGGTTACCAATTTCAAATTCGCTGTAAAAGCCTAAAATTAATGAATCATAAATATTATTGCTTCTATTGATAATTTGATATCGTAGAAAAACATTTTCGTTTGAATTTTGAGGGAAGAATATGCTTAAATGAACTTCTACTCCCAAAGCAGGTGCATTTGAAAATCTATTTCCAGAATTATCATTAAAAATAATATACCATAGCTCATTAAAAGCAGAATAGGGGGCTTCGCCTATTTCAGGCTCGTATTTTAAGTTTTGATTAAAATCATAAAAAGGCGCTAGCACCTTTGCAAAATTAGACGCATCTGGTCCTGAACCTGGCCAATTTAGAACCTCAGCAGGCGCGACATAATTGGGTTTATTCCAATTATTAATATGATCTTCTATTTGTTGTTTATTTATTTTATAAACTTGATTAAAAGAGTTGGTATCTCCCGAATTAGCGTTTAAAGTATCAAGAGGGCCTCTAAAAAAATCACCTGTTCTTTTGCTGTTAGAGCATACTGATAAATGCAAATTTCCATTAGCTCTATTAAAACCAGATATCCAAATTCCGCCCGATAATATGGCGCTTACTTGTTCAAAATCGGAATGAATAAAATATCCCGTGTCAGAATTATTAAATAATGAACCATTGGGAGAGAGGTTCATACTTAATTTTCCGCCACTAATAATTAAATTATTATTCTGACCAAAAGAATGGATGCAAAATATACTTATAAAAAGAAAAAGGGAAAGACCTTTTTTGGTCCATCCCTTTTCTATTGAGCAGTAGTCGGTAAAAGTATTTTTCATTTAGAAGTTATATCGTACTCCAACAAAGGTAGATAAAGTTCTGAATTGTTGGCTGATAGCAAAATTGCTTGAAGTAACAGATTCTAAACCTAATCGGTATGTTGGTTCTACAATTAAACCAAATTGATTGTTAATTTTATAGTGTAATCCTAAACCTAAACTTGCAGTTACTCCTGCACTCGGGCGATATGGATTATTAGATCTATTTAAATTATGGGTTTCTAAATCATTTGGATTTAAGAATGAACCCCTTTGTCTGAAGCCTAAGTTTACTAATAAACCTGGATTTAATGAAAGGCTTAATTTATTTGACATAAAGAAATTATATCTTATAAAAATAGGTACATCAATAAAGGTCATTCTATTACTTGAGTTAATATTTCTAGTTTGAGTTACATTAACCGTATCATAGAAGGTATAAGTAACCGGAATTTGATTTCCGAATGGATCTACAATAAATCCGTTTACCTTTCTTTCATTTATTTGTTGTACTTGTTCTGAAACTGATCCAGAGGTTCTTTCATTAATTTGGCTTAATTGAATACCACTACTTAAGGTAAATACTTCATTTATTTCTCTATTTACTCTTAAGGCTAAACTGAATGAACCATTGTATAAATCAGCATCATTTCTAAATGATTTGTAATTATTTGGATTGAATCCATTTTGACCTTGAATAGATCTGCTTACCCAATCATAAGAGCTTGCAAGTTCAATTGAAAATTTAGATGCTTCTTTTTTATGAGTAGTTTTATTTGACTCTTCAGTTCCATCTGTATTATCAATAGCATCGGTGTTATCCTTAGCAACTAATTCAGATTTTTCTGTATCATCTTTTACAATTGCGGGTTCAACATTTTCTGAGTTATTATTCTCAGAATTATCTGAATTTTCTGCAATTGGTGTAGTTTTTTCGGTATCTAAGTTTTTATTGTCCTCTTTATTTTCGGGAGTAAAAATATCCTTAGATTCTGATTTCGAGTCTGGAGTTTCTTTTTTATCTTTTTCAGGATTTTGGGATTTCACCTCATTTTTAGGACGAATTGGGAAATTTTGTTCCTCCCCGGATGGCTTGGGGTCATCAGACCCCACACCAATCTTTCCCTTGTTTTTTTCCGGGGTTCCGCCAGGCCCAGCTGGCGAAAGATTTTCAATTTCTTGATGATTTGAATTACCGGAAGTGTTATTCTGGTCATCACTAATTGATTTTGGTGTGTTATTATGGTTAATAGTTGAGTTTGCTGGTGATTGGTTAAGGGCAATAATTGGAGTGTTAGTACTATTTTCAGTATTTAACATCAAATTAATACCGATAGCAACGGCAGAAACACTGGCCAGAGTAGCAATAATAAGGCCTCCTTTAAAGCGAGCAAATAAGCCAGCTTTAGGTTTTCTGTTTTGACTAATTTTTTCCCATACTCCTTCAGGAATATCCATAGAGTAAGACTCTAGTTTATTCTTGAATAAGTCATCAAGGGGATGTCTTGGGTCGTTCATACCTGTGCTAATTTCTTTAATTCTTTATCGGCCATTTTTTTTTGTAACCATTTCCGGGCTTTGTTAAGTTGAGAACGACTGGTTCCCTCATTAACGCCCAAAGAATCGGCTATTTCTTTATGGCTATAACCTTCAATGGCAAAAAGGTTAAAAACCACTTTATATCCTTCTGGCATTTGTTCAATTATGTTCATGAGTTCTTTTTCCTCCATTTTATCATACACGGTGGCATCATAATCCATGGCGTCATAAGAATCATCAATTCCAATTTGTTCGTTTTGAAAGCTTAACTTCCGGTAATTCTTTAGTGCTGTATTTACCATAATACGCCTAATCCAACCTTCAAATGAACCATTGAACTTAAATTTCTCCAGATTGTCAAAGACCCTAATAAATCCCTCTTGCAAAAAATCTTCAGCTTCGAGTTGAGTGCGAGCATAACGAGAGCACACAGCCATCATCTTGCCTGCAAACTTTTTATAAAGTTGGTATTGACAAGATCGATCTTCTCTTATGCATCCTTTTATAAGCTCTTCGTCACTCATCGGATTAATTTTCTCTCTCTATAGTACAAGAGTCTGCTCATTTTATTTTTGTTGCCTGAGTATATAAAAAATCGATAGACCCTCGTCGATTATTGAACTTTAGGCAGATTTTTGTTTTTCAAATAGAAATTTACGTTTATTTTCGTTAATTCTTTACATGTCGGTAGAAATAATTACAAAAATTCCGCTTTGGTATTATATACTTTGTTTAGCTTTTTCAGCTTTACTCAGCTATTTATTATATCAAATTAACCCTTTCGGGGATGAGATTAATCGCCAATCATGGCTATACAAAACCTTGATTGTTTTGAGGTTTCTTACCTTGAGTATAGTTAGTTTTTTGTTATTATCACCACTCATTAAATCAAACAATAGCCGATTAGAAAAGCCCTTATTGATTGTTGCTAAAGATAATAGTCAGTCGCTCATTGCTAAAACAGATTCAAATGAATTAAAAAAGCAATTAGAAAATTTTACAGACCAATTAAATTCAAAATTGGGGGATAAGTTCAATTTTAGAAATTATACTTTCGACGCCACTTTAAACGAATCAGATGAAATTGATTTTAATGGCAAACAAACTAATATTGGTAAGCTCTTTAGCTCAATAGATGAAAGGCATGGAAGCGAAAATATTGGAGCCATTATATTAATGAGCGACGGAAATTATAATGCGGGTTCTAATCCAATATACAGTTCAGAGAGAGTTAAGGCACCTATTTTTTCAATACTTTTGGGTGACACTATTCAACAAAAAGACCTTTTAATTTCATCCCTTAATTATAATAAAACCGTTTTTAAAGGAAATACTTTTCCGATTGAAGTAAATATTAAATCATATGGCCTTGCGGGAAAACAAAGTATTTTAACGGTTTCTCAAAATGGAAAAACCCTTGCGCAAAGTAATGTTATCATAAACAAAAATGATTTTATTACAAAGCTTAATTTTCAGATAGAAGCACCAAAAGAAGGGGTTTATGTTTATGATATTAAATTAAATTCTTTGGATGGAGAACTTAGTGAGGATAATAATAGTAGCTCAATTATTATTGAAGTTTTAGAAGGAAAACAAAAGGTATTATTGGTTTTTGCCTCTGCGCATCCTGATTTAGCTGCTATCAAATCAGCATTAGAAACCAATAATTCTTATGATTTAGAAATAAAATCGGTTGATGTTAATATTAGTCCGGAGAATTATGACTTATTAATTTTACACGGACTGCCTAGTTTGGAAAGAAATGCTGCATCAATTTTAAATATTGCAGAACAAAAACAAATCCCACTGCTTTTTATCCAAACACAACAAACAGCAGCATTATTAGCCAATAGAGCTGGTAGCCCTATAATAATTCAGCCAGGTAGAGCCAATGCCAATGATGTAAGTCCGATTATTGACGAAAACTTTAGTTTATTCAATATAAGCGAAGATTTAAAAGGAATTATTAAGAAATTATCTCCATTAAAAAGTATTTATGGAGAATATTCGCTAAGTAATGGTGCTGTAGTATTGTTTAATCAGCAAATTGGCTCAGTTATTACGAAAAATCCATTAATGGCATTTTCCGAAATAAATAATAGGAGAATAGGCACCCTTGCGGGAGAAGGTATTTGGCGTTGGAAATTAATTAATTATCAAATTAAAGAGAATCATGATGCTTTTAATGAATTTGTTAATAAAACAGTACAATATTTAAGTGCTAAAACTGATAAAAGAAAATTCAGAGTTTACACAGAAAAACCTCGATTTTCTGAAAATGAACGCATCATATTAAGAGGCGAATTATTTAATGATGCGAATGAATTGAATAATCAACCAGATGTAAATGTGGGCATTAAAAAATCGGATGGATTAAGTTATGATTTTAAAATGTCAAAATCAGGAAATTCTTATTATTTAGATGCGGGCTTTCTAAATCCAGGAATTTATAATTATAGAGCTGATACCAAAATTGGGACAAGAAGTGAAAGTGTAAATGGAAGTTTTATTATAGAAGCAGTAAATTTAGAATTAACAGAAACTAAAGCCAATCATAATTTAATGCGAACTATTGCATACCAAAGTGGCGCTTCTTCATTTTATTTGAATGAGGTGGATAGTTTAGTTGAGCAAATATTATCTAATGAAAATATTAAACCAATTCGTTATCAAGAAAGTAAATTAGACGATTTGATTAATAAATGGTGGTTATTCTTCTTAATACTTATTTTAATTAGCACAGAATGGTTTATTAGAAAATATCGTGGAGCCTATTAATTAGGAATTAAAAAAGTTCATGGTTCTCTCAATACCAATTGCTGTAAAACTTAAAGCGGCATCTGCAGATTTTTGAATTAACTCGGGTAGTTTTTGATTTTCTTCTATGCTCCATTTGCCAAGCACATAATCTACTTGTCTGCCTTTTGAAAAGTTGGCTCCAATACCAAATCTGAGTCTGGGATATTCATTATTCCCTAAAGATTCATTAATGCTTTTTAAACCATTATGTCCACCATCACTGCCTTTAGCTTTCATTCTTATTTTTCCGAAATCGAGCGCTAAATCATCCGTGATTACTAAGATTTGCGATTGTTCAATTTTTAATTGGTTTTTCCAGTATAAAATAGCTTTACCGCTTAAATTCATGTAAGTAGTAGGTTTTATGAGGGTTAAGCTTTTCCCTTTATGTTTTATTTCTGTGATATAAACATGCCTATCGACTTCAAAACTTGCTGATGCTTCTTTTGCTAAAAAGTTAAGCACCTCAAATCCGATATTATGACGGGTCATTTCATATTCAGCCCCGATATTTCCTAAACCAGCTATTAAAAATTTCATTTTAACTCTTTGTATTAATCATCCCGCAAGGGAATAAAAACAGGTCTATTTTAAACTATAAATTATTAAGCCATAAACAATATACAACGCTATGGCAATGAATAAAATTCCGGTAACTATATTAATATAAGAAAGAATTTTATCATTCATAAATCGTTTAATTTTTTCTGCACTATAAGCAATACCTACCTCTGTAAGCCAAATAGCTAAAAGGGCCGCGGTAAAAAATATAATTAATTGGTTGGTAGAATAATTCCAAGCACTTCTTCCAAATGCTGCCAAAGAGGCCCATGCTAAAAAATTTACGGGATTTAAAATATTAAGCAAAAAGCCATTAGAGAAATAATAAAGACCTTTACCCATTTTAGTTTCTGGATAATAAAGAGGCTTTTTTTTGGAGTTAAATAAACCAATACCTAAAATTATTAAAATAAGTGCTGCCAGGCCTTCGATAAGATAGGAATGTTCGCCTTCTTGTGGCATGAAGCTAACACCAAAAAGAGCCAAGGTGATAAAAATTAGGTCAGAAGCTACAACACCAGTTGCAATTAAGATTCCGGTTTTATATCCATTTTGGATGGAGTTTTGGATGAGGGAGAAAAAAACGGTGCCCAACATCCAGCACATTACAAAGCCGGTAGTAAAACCTTTAAAAAAGGGAAGCCAAAACATTGGCGCGAATATAAAGCAAAAACGATTAAACGTTTTCTTTTTGTAGGAGGGCCGGAATGGTTTTTAGAAGAATTTTTATATCAAACCAAAGACTATGATGTTTGGCATAATCATTATCCAATTCCATACGTTCTTCTTCAGACATATCTCCACCTTTACCACGTTTGGTAACCTGCCACAATCCGGTAATACCTGCTGGGGCCATAAAACGTAAGGCAAATTTATCTGTAGTTAGTTTTTCGGCCTCGTATAAAGGTAGGGGGCGATTTCCGACAAGAGACATATCACCAATTAACACATTAAATAATTGCGGTAATTCGTCGATACTAGTATTTCTAATAAATTTTCCAATTTTAGTAATTCGGGGATCATTAGCAATTTTAATAAAATTACTGCCTTTATTTTTGTTTTTGTATTCTTTGAATTCGGCTTCAGTCATTATTCTATTATCACTAAAGAGCCAAACTTTTTGATCGTTTTGGGTTACTTGTTCTCTTTTTTCAGCTTCAATTTTAATATCATTTTTTTGCTCATACTGATTGAGGTGTTTAAGATCTTTTAACTTAGCATCAGCGCCGGTGTACATAGATCTAAACTTATAAAATTTGAAGGTAGTAAATCCAGTACCTACGCGCAAAGAATAATAGAAGGCTGGACCTTTAGATTCGAGCTTAATAATAAGAGCGATTAAAAGAAAAAATGGGGATAAAAACAGAAGTAGTAATCCGGATATTACAATATCAAAAATTCTCTTAGCTGGTGGAATTTTATATTCTGCATAAGGGTTTGCATTTTTGTTATAATCTTTAAAGGTAGGAGGGTATTTTAATAAAAATTGAATACGGGTAATAAATTCCTCATCGCTGAAATTAAAATCGAAAAGCTCATTAATTCTAAGTTTTACCGCTTGATCTCGAATTTTGTCATCAATAGAAGGGATTACTAAAGATAGAATAAATTTTTGTTTAATTTTTAAGGCCTTTAAATGGTTATATAAGTTATTAACCTGAGTAGGGTTAAATTCGGGACTAACCATAATAATGGCAAAGGACTGATTTAATTTTTTCGAAAAATCAAGGAAATCGAGGATTCCGTTAAAAGTATAGATATTAAAAAGGCTACCAAATCGTATTTCGAAACTTGAATTAAAATCGGCTGAATTAGAAATAAGGATGATATCTTTCATTAAGATTGGGCTGAGGTTCTTCTGAAAATATTATTGATACGTGCTTCTAATTCTTCGGGATTAAAAGGTTTAACCATATAATCATCGGCCCCTGCTTTTAAACATTTTATTTTGTCAGCGGTATTTTCATTTCCAGACAACATAATAAGAGGGATATTTTTATAGAGGCCAGATGAGCGAATTTGTTGAATAAATTCAAATCCATTCATTTCAGGCATGTTAAAATCGGCCACAATAACATCCGGAAAATTACCATCCTGAATCCATTGCATAGCTTCTAGCCCATTGGTTTTTTGAATAACATCATATTTTTTACCGAAGACATAATTGAGAATCATTAAAATGGATTTTTCGTCGTCGATGGCTAAAAACTTTTTCATGAGGGGAAGGGTTAATCGTGAACAAAAATATAAAAAGGAATGAATAAAGTTTCAAATTAGAGATAAAAGGCTTACTTTTGTAGCTCAACGGCGGGATAAAAAATATTTCCTTAAAATTTTATTGATATATTGGATTTATAAAAATATAATTCTATCTTTGCCGTCCTTAAAAAATCAAAATATAAACATTCGGTTGTGAATACTTTAAGTTATAAGACAGTATCCGCCAATAAGAATACCGTTGAGAAGAAATGGTATGTGGTAGATGCAGAAGACCAGACATTAGGTCGTTTTGCTTCTAAGGTTGCCGGTATCATAAGAGGTAAAAATAAGCCTAACTTTACTCCACACGTTGACTGTGGGGATAATGTAATAGTTATTAATGCTTCTAAAATCCGTTTAACCGGTAGTAAATTGGATTCTAAAGAATATGTAACCCACTCAGGACATCCGGGGGGTCAGCGCTGGACTACAGCTAGGAATATGTTGAGCAAAAAGCCAACTTTCTTAGTAGAGAAAGCAGTTAAAGGCATGTTACCTAAAACAAAATTAGGAAATGCTATTATTAAGAATCTTTATGTATATGAGGGTAATGAGCATCCTCATGTTGCACAACAACCTAAAGAATTTAAGATCTGATTATGGAAGTGATTAACACATCAGGTAGAAGAAAAACAGCTGTAGCTAGGGTATATCTTACTCCGGGAAGCGGAAATATTGTTGTAAATAAGAAAGATCTTGCCACTTTCTTCCCACAAATTACATTACAAGCAGAGGTTAAAACTCCACTTGAGTTATGTAATGTAGCTGGTTCATATGACGTAAAAGTTAATGTAGCAGGTGGTGGAATTACTGGTCAGGCGCAAGCGATTAGATTAAGTATTGCAAAAGCATTATGCGAAATCAACGCTGAATATCGTCCAATCTTAAAACCTCATGGTTTATTAACCAGAGATAATAGAATGGTTGAGAGAAAGAAACCTGGTCAGAAGAAAGCAAGGAAGAGATTCCAGTTCAGCAAACGATAATATTAATTGGAAGCGAGCATGTCAAACACCACTGTACAAGAATTACTGGATGCAGGTTGCCATTTTGGTCACCTTACCCAGAAATGGAATCCGAAAATGGCTCCTTACATTTTCATGGAGCAAAACGGTATCCATATAATAGATTTGAATAAAACTAAAGCTAAACTTGATGAAGCATCATCAGCAATAAAAAATATTGTTAAGTCTGGCCGTAAAATTTTATTTGTTGCTACCAAAAAGCAAGCTAAAGAATTAATTTCTACAGAAGCTGAAAAAGTTAAAATGCCTTTCGTAACTGAGAGATGGTTAGGTGGTATGTTAACTAACTTTGCAACTGTTAGAAAATCAATCAAGAAAATGCAAAATCTTGATAAATTAGCAGCTGATGGTACTTATGAAAATATTTCTAAGAAAGAGCGTTTAATGATCGATAGAGAGAAGATTAAACTTCAAAGATTATTAGGCGGTATTGCAGATTTGAACAGAATTCCTGCAGCTCTTTTCATAGTTGATATTAAGCGTGAACATATCGCTGTTAAAGAAGCACAGCGTTTAAATATCCCGGTATTTGCAATAGTAGATACCAACTCTGATCCAACTCAGGTAGATTTTCCAATTCCGGCAAACGATGATGCTGCAAAATCAATCGCAGTTATTACTAAATCAATCGTTGAAGCAATTCAGGAAGGTTTAGCCGAAAGAAAGAGGGAGAAAGAAGAATTAGAAAGTCAGAAAGAAGGAGAAGGAGCTGAAAAGGAAGTAGCATCTTAAAAAACTAATTTCAATGACAATAAAAGCCCGTCATCTTGAAGCTTCCCTTCAGAAATATTTAAGGAAGTCTGCATTGGCGGGCTTTTTTCTTATATTTTTTGTAGGTTATAGTTTCATTGCAAATGGCCAAGCTCGTATTCAAGCGGATGCCAAAATTATTGAAGGTTTTAAGAAAAGAACTCTTGTAGTCGAAATTCTTGAACCCAACCAGCAAGTAATGAACCTAATGCAGGGTATCCCTCAAAGAGGTTCTGCTGAATGGAGATTAAAAGAAATTTATAGAGAATTTTATGGTTATGTAGATGACTATAAACGTTTCATAGATTCTTTTAACACAGTTGTTAAAAACCACTTTAATAATTTATGGACTTTTAACGCTTCTATTGAGTTTAAAAAATCATCAGAAATTGACGCTCTTTTCGCTAATCCTAATGCGGAATATGTGGTTCTTTATTATACCGCAAATGAAGAAAGTGTTTATCCGAGTTTAGTATTGTCTCGCCCTGAAATGGGTTTTGAAAATATTGATTATAGTTTCTTTTTACCCATGAAAGAAGCTCGTTTAAAAGAAGGATGTTGTTATAAAACTTTTGAATTGAATCTCGCTTTTAAAATGATGCAACAACACCTGAATGAAATTGTAAAAGTAAAAGAAGTTATGACTTTTTCAGAATTTGCAATTAATCAGGCCGACGCTAAATGTGGTAAAAATGAAGATTTTATTTTTTGGGCCGATAAAATTTTATTGGATAAAGATGTAGAAAGTGCCGATTTAAAAGATGCTTTCCCCGGTGATAAAGCCAAAAAAGTAAAATTTGAATTATTAGATGAATTAATAAATACAGGTAAAGAATCCAATTATTTAACCGTGATTATTTTTCCTGGTGATAAAATAGAATTACCGGAATCTTTAAAGGCCCAATTTGCTGATAAAGTAATTCCACCTCATACGCGTTTAAAATTAGTTGTAGATATGGAAACTGGAGCAGTGCATGGCGCAACCATAGATATTGGTCCTAATATTATCCCTACTTTTGGAGCGCGTGAATTGAAAAAAGCATTACGTTGTAATTAATTAATAAGGAGCAAAAAATAATGAGTATTCAAATCTCAGCACAAGATGTTAACAAGTTAAGGCAAATGACCGGTGTAGGTATGATGGACTGTAAAAAGGCCTTAGTTGAAGCTAATGGTGACTTTGAAGCAGCTATTGACTTGTTACGTAAAAAAGGACAAAAAGTTGCAGCTAGCCGTGTGGGTCGTGCAGCAGGAGAAGGAACAATTATTACTCGTACTTACGAGAATAATTCAAAAGGAGTGTTAATTGCATTAAACTGCGAAACTGATTTCGTTGCTAAAAACGAAGAATTCGTAGCTTTTGCAAATAAAATTGCAGATGTAGCTTTGGCTCAATCTCCAGGTTCAATCGAAGAATTAAACGCTACCGCTGTTGACGGTCGTCCAATTCAGGATCATATTATCGATCTAGTTGGTAAAATTGGCGAAAAAATTGAAATCTCTCGTTATGAATCTTTAAGCGCTGATACTGTAATTACTTATATCCACGGAAATAACAAATTAGGGGTTATCGTAGGTTTAAATAAAGCTGCCAGCGAAGCCGTAATTAATGCAGGTAAAGATTGTGCAATGCAAATTGCAGCAATGAGTCCAGTTGCCGTTGATAAAGAAGATTTAGATGAAAGCGTTTTAGCTCGTGAGTTAGAAATTGCTAAAGATCAAGTTAGAGCAGAAGGTAAACCAGAAGAAATGGTTGAAAAAATTGCTATGGGTAAATTAAATAAATTCTTCAAAGAATCTACTTTAATGAACCAAGAATTTGTAAAAGATAGTTCTAAAACTATCGCTCAAATGTTAGATTCAGTTGAAAAAGGTTTAAAAGTAACTGCTTTTAAACGGGTAACCATTGGTGCCTAATTATATTATTTTTAATCCCGACCTTTAAAGTCGGGATTTTTTTTGCCCTTTAATTAAATTTTGTTTATGGCTCAGTATAAAAGATTATTATTAAAATTAAGCGGAGAGGCTTTAATGGGGGATAAACAGTTTGGTATTGATCCAAATATTTTGGAACAATATGCAAATGATATTAAAGAAGTTCTTGATGCTGGTGTTCAACTTGCCATTGTAATTGGTGGTGGAAATATTTTTAGAGGCGTTCAAGGTGTTCAGGGTGGGGTTGTTGATAGAGCTCAAGGCGATTACATGGGTATGCTTGCAACTGTAATTAACGCAATGGCTCTGCAAGGTGCTCTTGAAAAAATGGGCGTTCCAACCCGTTTGCTTTCTGCAATAAAAATGGAACAAATTTGCGAACCTTTTATTCGTAGAAGGGCTATTAGACATCTAGAAAAAGGCCGTGTAGTAATTTTTGGTGCAGGTACTGGAAATCCATTTTTTACTACCGATACTGCTGGTGCCCTTAGAGCCGTTGAAATTGAAGCTGACGCTGTATTAAAAGGAACTCGTGTTGATGGTATTTATACTGCGGATCCTTTAAAAGATGCCAATGCTATCCGATATGATAAAGTTTCATATTCAGAAGTATATGAAAAAGGATTAAATGTAATGGATATGACCGCTATTACCCTTTGTCAAGAGAATAAATTGCCCATTATTGTTTTTGATATGAACAAAAAAGGGAATTTCTTGAAATTAGCTCAAGGTGAAAAAATTGGTACTCTGGTAACTCCATAAATAATCATATAAATATTTCAATTAAACCACTCTTTTAGGGTGGTTTTTTTTTGCTTGCGCGATGGTTAAAAATATATAAAACTGGTTTAATTCTTAATTTTTAAACCTATTACATGATTTATTCGTTTCTTAATAATGAAAAAATCTATACTTTTTTTAAGTGCTTTGATCTTTTTATTTGCATGTTCTAAAAATGAAGATGCTAAAATTGAAGACCAACCTTTAAAATCAAACTTAAATTTGAAGTTTGATAAATCGGCAAAGCCTATTTTATTTGAAATTACAAGTACAGGTTGTCCGGGTTGTGGGGGTTGGGGAAAACCCACTTTTAATGATTTTATCCAAAAATATCCTGATCAGATTGCCCCAATAGCTGTCCATATAAAATATAATGACCCAATGATTACGGTTCATTCAAATGCAATTGATAATAATAATTACGGTCAGAAATATACTCCTCAAATTTGGGTTAATGATACCAATGGAGTTTCTTTATCTGTAAACTCAATAAATACTGCTGCCTCCATTGCAAAAATTGATCGTTTAATTTTAAATGCATTAGGAAGTAATGTTCCTAAACTTGATGCAGGATTCGAAATCTCAGGTAATAAAATGTTAGTGAAATTTGGCGTAAAAATGAATGGTGAGTTAGCAGCTGGAGATTATTATTTATCTTGTTTTTTAATGGGTAATGGTTTGGTTTATGAGCAAAGAAATTATGCTAATAATCCAGCCACTCATAATGATTACATTATTGATGCTGCATTTGATTCTACTTTTGGCAAACACATTAATTACTCTGGCAATGGTGAATTATTATCGGAATTTTTAACTGATTTTGATATTGAAGCTAATGCGGCTCCAGGAAAATATGATTTACGTTTGGTATTATGGAGAAAGTTAAATAACAGATATCAGCCAGTGTGTGGATTTTAAACTTTAAGTTTTGCCGCCATTCGTGCAGGCCAAATAGAAGTTAAAGATCCTATAGTTAATACGGTAGCCAATACCAAAAAAACATCAGTAAGCTTTAATTTAACCGGATATGCGGAAATGATAAATGATCCGTTTCCGCCTATCCCTATAAAGCCAAATTGATCTTGTAAAAACACAAATCCAATTCCTATTAATAATCCCGCAAGGGAGCCAAAGAGGGTAATAATTAAACCTTCGTAAAAGAATATTTTCTGAATTTGAGTAGAACTAGCACCCAAACTTCTTAAAATTTTGATATCTGGTTTTTTATCAATAACCAGCATAATCAAACTACCAATAATATTAAAAGTAGCTATTAAGACAATAAATGAAAGTATTAAAAAAGTAACTAATCGTTCTGATTTAAAAACAGTATATAAAATTTCTTGCTGTTGATAGCGAGTCTTAACATTAAATGCGGGACCTACAATCTTTTGAATTTCTTCTGCCGCTTTATTTTCATTAAGCCCTTTTTTCAATTTTATTTCAATGGCACTGATCTCATTTTTGTAGTCTAAAAGTTTTTGAGCCAAGGCTAAAGGAATTATCACATATTTATTATTAATTTCTTCTTCAACCGAAAAAACTCCCGTTGGCATTACATAACTTGAGTTTAAACTTTCTTCAGGGTTAATACTAATTCCTTTTGCTGTGCGTTTAGGGACATAAATTCCTAGAAATTGGCCGGGAGCATAAGTATTTAGGGCCAAACGATAGGCAATTCCATAACCTACGCATGCAAAAGATAAATCATTATCAGATAAGGAATAATCGCCTTCAATTAATAAAGTATCGATACCCGAAACTTTATTAAATTCTTTAGATACTCCTTTAATAGTGGCAACAGTTTGATTATCTCCAAATTTTAAACCTGCATTTTCTTCAAGTGAATAAGAGATAACTTCTATACCATTATACTTGCTAAGGGCAGCATTTAGGGTTTGGGGATTAAATACTTTTCCTTGGTTTAAAGTTATTTTAATATCAGGATCAAATGAATTGTATAAAGATAAAACCAGTGATTCAAAGCCGTTAAAAACAGATAAAACTATTATTAATGCAGCACTGCCTACGGTAAAACCTAATAAGGAGATTCCGGTAATAATATTTACCGCGTTTCTGTTTCTTTTAGAGAAAAAATAGCGAAAGGCAATAAAACGGCTGAAACTCATTTGTAAGCTTTTACAATAATCCCTTTACCTGATGTATGCCCCATATGAGTATCTAGGTAATTTAAAATTAAACAGATAGGAGAGGTAATTAAATAATAAACGGGAAGTATAAACAATAAAAATTTAGTTTTTCTAACCATTTGAACTGGGATTTTCATGGAAATAATCCAAGAAAGTGCCCCTGGTTTTCCAAAGGAATAACGAGCACGAACTTTATAAAATCCAGCTTTTTTAAACTTTTCTTTAATTTCATTGATATTAAATCCCTTACGGGTGGCAATATCTCCAAATAAATGACGGTTTTGTTCTCTTAATTCCCAAGTAAGCTGATCAGAAAGTGTAGCAATTAAAACCACCCCTTTATCTTTTAAAGAAGTATAGAAACGATTAAAAAGTTCCTGTTCATCTTCAATATATTCAAGTAAACCAACACCAAGAATTAAATCATAGGCCTCTATTTGGTCTAAATTTTTTACATCTCCTTTTTTGAAGTAGACTTTATTAAGGTGTACTTGCCTAAAAAAACGATTACAATCAGAAACTTGATGAGCGTTGATATCAAGACCTAAAACATTGTATTGTGAATTGAGTCGGGTAAGGAAATAGGAATACTGACCGAATCCAGAACCTGCATCTAAAATATGCTTGGGCCCTTTATTAACCCTTGACCAAATTCTTAATTCTCTTTGAACATGCCAAGACCTAAGCAAAAACAAATCTAAAGACCTTAAGAAAAATTTTTTTAAAGCGGGATTGCTATTAAAAAAACTTCCTAATGTATTTCTTAAAGATTCGTATTCCATTTACTACAGGTTATTTTTTTTATTCTGTTCTTCCTCTTCTTTAATTTTTTTGAAAAGGTCTTCCATTTTAGAAACATAATCTAGAGAATCATCTAAGAAAAACTCAATTTCAGGAATTTTTCTTACTTGGTTCTTAATTCTACCAGCTAATTCTTTTCTTATTTCTCTTGAATGAAATTTGATTTCTTCAATTTTTTCGTTTTTATCTTTTGCATTTAAAAAGCTCAAATAAACCTTTAAATAACCTAAATCCGGAGAAACTAAAACATTACTTACGGTAATAAATGTTCCTCCAAACAGACTATTGGTTTTTTGCTGAAAAATTTCTCCTAGGTCTTTTTGTAAAAGTCGGGCGAATTTTTCTTGTCTGCGTGATTCCATAAGTAATTACAAATATCGTCTTATTTAAAATTATGGCAAGTATTTTTTAGTTGTGAAATTTTAATGATTATTTAAGAAAGCCAGAAATTAAGTCAATTACCTTATCGGGTGCTTCTGCATGAACCCAATGGCCAGCGCCTTCAACTTCTTTAATTACAGAATTTGGAAAAAGAGCATGGATTTTTCCGTAATCGCTCTCTTTTATGTATTTTGATAATGAGCCTTTTATAAATAGGGTATCTTTTTCAAAAGTATGTTCAATTTTAAGATCAGCAATTATATCCTCATAAGAATTAAAAATTCCTTTGACATTCATTTTCCAAAAAAAGCTTCCATCAGAATTTCTGCCTAAATTTTTGAGGATAAATTGGCGAACGCCAAAATCGGGCAATTTTTCTTTGATATTTTCATCAATTTCACCTCGTGTTTGAAATTTTGATATATCTAGATTTAAAATGGCATCAAAAATATCTAAGTGCCCTGGTTTATAAGCTTTAGGTGCAATATCAACTACAATTAATTTTTTAACTATTTCAGGAAATTGCATAGCTAAACTCATAGCCACTTTTCCACCCATGCTATGGCCAACAATATAAGCAGAATCTATATTTTGTTCTTTTAAAAACTCAGAAATTAATTGTGCCATTTCTTCATAATTTATTCGGTCATAATGAGAAGAAGAACCATGGTTAGGCATATCTAAGCTAATAACTGAATAATTCTCGGATAATTTTTGAGCAATTTGATGCCAATTGTCTAACATTCCGAAAAGTCCATGCATAATTATTAAAGCAGGGCCATTTTCAGAGTATTTTCTGAAGTTTAACATAGTGCAAAAATAAATTTATTAAATGAGCTTGCGAAAATTAATATTCATAAATCTTATACCTTTGCCCACAGTATATGGAAATTACACAGGGGCTTGTAATTGCTTTTTTTCTATTTTTGATTTGCTCGGCATTTATAAAAAAATGGAGGAGTTCTAATTGGACAGAATTCATTTTAGCAGGCAGGAAATTAACTCTATTTCCATTTGTTGCTACCTTAGTTGCTACTAGTTATGGCTGGATATTAGGTGTTTCCGAAGTATATTTTCATAATGGGGCCTTTGCTTGGTTTTTTCTCTCTTTTCCCTATTTAATTTTTAATTTAATTTTTGCATTTTTCTTTTCTAAAAGAACTAGGGCAGCAGGTTTTGAAAGTTATCCTGATCTATTAAGGATAAATTATGGATCTAAGGTTAGTTTTATAGGTGCTTTAGGAATATTAATTTTAATGGCACCTTCAATGTATATTCTAATGACTGCCCAATTAATTAATTGGTTATTTAATTGGAACATATATTTATCCATAGTTATTAGTACTATTTTGTCTGTAGTGTACGTGTTTTTTGGTGGCTTAAAAGCCATAACCAAAAATGATATAATCAAATTTATTTTAATGTTTTTAGGCTTTGGTTTATTAACAATTATTTTATGGAAAGATTATGGATTATCTTATTTAATAAATAATTCAGACCCTAAAGATTTAAGTTTTAATATTAAAGATTTTAGTTCAGGTTTTTTAACTTGGTTATTATTAGCCAGTATAGTATTGGTTGATCCTTCTTACCATCAAAGAATTTATTCAGTTGATAATCCAAAAACTGCAAAAAAAGGAATGATTTGGGCTGTAGTTTTATGGAGCATTTTTGATTTTTTTACTCTAAGTACTGCACTTTTTGGAAAAGCTATTTTAAATAATCCAAGCCCCAATTTATTATATCCTGAATTAGGAGCTTTTATTTTACCCGACTATTTAGAACCATTGTTTTTTCTTGGAATATTTGCCACTATCATGTCTACTACAGATAGTTTTTTATTTATTAGTGCATTAGGTTTATCTAATGATATTTTGTTAAAGAATAAAATTAATTTTGGTTTAAGTAATGAAAAGCTTGCGCGATGGTCAATTTTATTAATTTCTATACTTTCATTAATTATTGCTGTTTTTTATGCTAATAAAACTGCCCTTAGTTTGTTTCTTGATTTTACTCCGGTAATTTGCTCTGCCTTAGTAATTCCAACTATTTTCTCATGGAGTAAACGATTTAAATTATCAGGAAATTTAGTTTTTATTCAAATGTTATTGAGTGCCTTTTTTTGTATTATTACGCAATTATTTCCTTTTAAAATCGGCGGAATTTTAATTCCATCCATATGGATAGGAATGCTGATTTCTATGATAACTCAATTAGTATTTATTATTTTACTTAAAGCAAAAAAATAATTTTATCTATTATAATCGTTTTTTTCTTTAAATAAATATTCTTTAGATCTTTTTAATTCTTTCCAAACTTTGGAGATAATATTACTAATAATATTTCCTTCTCTTTGAAGAGATCGAGTGCCCGTCCATATTCTACTTTTGTTGCTTGTTAAATATTTTATTTTACCTTTTTTACTCAGGGCGTATGCCATTCTTCCATCTTCACCACGTTCACCATCCATAGGATAATTAATTTCAATAGCCCATTTTTTTCTCATGGCAAAAGAAGCCCCACCAGCATTTTGTTCCGGACGATTGATATGCCGTATTAATCCCATAAAATCTTTGGCCCATTCATAAATGGCCAATGAAAATCGCGATTCATTTTTTTCTGGAAAGTAGCTAAATCGGCTATAAGAAGAAGAATAGTTTGGATGAGAAAGTAAATATCCCGCAAGGGAATTAGCCCAATGTGGTGGATAAATACAATCCGCATCGGCTGATAATAAGATTTCACCTTGAGCGTTTGTTAGTCCGGCTTGACGAGCAAAACCATAACCTTGTTTAGATTCTTTAATTACTTTTACTCCGCATTGCTCAGCTAGTTTAAATGTATTATCAGTGCTATTATTATCAATTACAATTATTTCTATACCAAAATTTGTTTTTTGATAGGATAAAGAATTCAAACATTTTAGAATATTTTTTTCTTCATTCCAAGCAATAACGGCAATACTTATTTTTGGCTCCTTAGAAATGATTTTTGAAATTCTGGAGTTTATTTCAGGAATATCATTTATTGAAGTATTAATAATTTTCTTAACAAATTTTGGAAGATATAAAGGTGCCATTTTAATAATTTTTCATGATTTCATACATTTGATTTATACTATTTTCCCAAGTATGGGTGCGTGCAAAAGCTATTTTAGATTCAGAATCATTTTTATTTGTTAATGAATTTTTTATAGCTAATTCCCATTCTTCAAAAGTTTTAGCCAACGATACATGAGGTAAAAACATTTCCATAGCGGGTGTATAGGTGGCAACTGTTGACTTTCCTAAAGCTAAATATTCATCAATTTTTAATGGATAATTACCTATGGTTAAATCATTGAGAATTTGTGGGTTTATGCAAACATCTGCATTCCAAACATAAGCGGCCAATTCTTCTGGTTTTTTCCCCCCTAAAAAATGAATATTAGAAATTTGATGTAAATCGCTATTTTTAAAATCATCATCTTGAGGGCCAACCAATACGATACTCCAATCCGGATTTTTTTGTGCTAAAAATCGAATTAAATTTATATCGAGTCTTAAGGTTGTAATAAACCCGGTATATAAAATTTTCGGACCCTTAATATTTAATAAATCATTAGGGCAAGCATAATCTTTAATTGTGTAATTATCTAAATTAACTCCTTGACCGACGAAATAACTATTGGGATTATGTTTCAAGGCAAGATCTCTGAGATATGTGGAATTACAAAAAACCGCATCAGCTTTTTTCATAATCTTAGGCTCATAATAAGGGCCATGTTTGCCAAAATAGGGTGTGGCTAATAAATTATCTCGAGAATAATAAAAAAATCCCTTAGGCTCGAGAAGTTCTTTATAATAGAAGCCTCTGAACATATCGCTATCATCAAAAAGCAGAAAATTTTTAAAATTAAGTATACGAACGGCATTTAAAATATATTTAGCCATTCGCCTTGAGTTTATCAGTAAAAACGCATGATGCAGATATCCTTTTGGTAAAAAATTTATAGATTCTAAAGTAGTTTTAGGCGTTAAAATATGGAGGTTTGTTTTTTCCTCTACCAAATCAGGGATTTCACCACTTAATACCTTCTTTCTATATATAACTTCATCTTCAGTTGATTTAGAGTACTTAGATTTGCGATCGAGGGGAGCGTTAATAAATAACACTCTATTGTTTTTCGAAAATTCTATAGCGATATTTTTAATATTTGCGCCTATTTTCGAATCCCAGGATTGTTGACCACATACAATTATGTCTCGGCCCTTCATTTATTTTTATTAATTTGCATAAGGTGAACTACAAATTAAAGATAGTGATTTTGAATTTAAGAAGTTTTTTTTCAAAACTATTGGTTTTGGGAATGGGATTAGGTTTGTTTTCAATTAATGAACTTAAAGCTCAAAATAATGTAGGTATGATTGATACCGTTGTGGTAAGTGGATTAGACTCTATTCCTTTAGATACTTTAATATTCGATTTACAACAAGATATAACAGCTCAATTGATTCCTCTCGACTCTATATTAGCTATTGCAATTGAAAATTCACCTTTCCTAAAGTTAGAAGAGCAAAATATTTTACAAAAGAAATATACCTATCAATACGAGAGACTTTTATGGTTGAATGGGATCACTGGCTTTTATAATTATTCTGGCGGTGATGCAGGATTTTTACTAGGAGGAACACAAAGTACTACTCCTCAAAATAATTTAACCAATGGTACTCGATACGGAATAAACTTAATTTTCCCTTTAACTGACTTAGTTGGTAGGCCCAAGAAATTAAAGGCACTAGATGCTGAATTTCAGGCTGCTAAACATAGGAGAGAAATTGAAGAAATGAATGTGAAGAAAGAAATTATCTCTATGTATTATAACATGGTGGGTTTACAAAGAAGAATGAGACTTAAAATTGATGAAGCAGGAACATTAATGGGAGCTTTGCAAACCGCTGAGGTAGAATTTGAAGCGGGCCGAATTACAGCTTATGATTTAGCTCGTCAAAAAAACTTTTATATAGACGCAGCATCTGCTGTTGAATCATTAAGGGCGGAGTTTTATGTATTATTTTTTCAGTTTGAAGTGTATGTGGGTGTTAAAATGCCTTTATTAAAACGCAGATAGTATGAATGTAGTTACTTTATTAAGATTAGTAAATAAAAACCTGCGTTGGTTAGTGTTGATACCACTTAGTACGGCTATTATAGCTTGGTTTTTTACCCGCGACATGGAAAAAACCTACAAAACTCAAATGGTCGTTTATACGGGCTTGGCTTCTGGATATGACATTACTGCAAGTGCAAGACCTTCTATTGATTATTTTGGGGTTAGTAACGCATTTGATAACTTAATTACCACTGCTAAGGCAAGAGAAACTTTAACAGAGGTTGCATTAAGATTATTGGCTCAACATATTTCGCTTAAAAATCCTGTTCCCATGATTGCGGATCAGAAAACACTGACGGAAATGGTTGAGATCATACCAGCAGAATTAAGAAATAAGGTAGTAGTAAAGGGTAATCCTGATTCAACCTATTTTAAGCTAAGATATTTGTTAGACGACAAAGATGAGCAGATTTTACAGTACGTATTATATGAGTCCAAATCGCCTTATGCAGTTAATGTAATTTCTTCTAATTTAACGGTTAATCGCCAGCAAAACTCAGACATGTTAGAAATGGTTTATACCGCTCATGATCCAGGTGTGGCCTTAAATACCTTGAAATTTTTAAGTATGGTTTTTATTGAAAACTATAAAAATATTAAAGGTTACGAAGCAGAAAATGTTATAAAATATTTTGAGGAACAGTTAAAAATTGCTGAACAAAATTTAAGAGACGCAGAAACAAGGTTAAAATCTTTTGGAATTGAAAATAGAATCATTAATTATAACGAGCAAACTCGTTATATAGCGGAGTTTCAAGAGAAATTAAAGGACGAAAAGTATAAAGAAAAAATGGTATTTGAATCATCTAAAGCTTCAGTTAAAAGTATTGAGAGCAGATTAGATGACGGGGTATTGGTAATTGCCAATAACCAAGAATTTACCAGAAAAAGAGCAGAATTAGTAAAAATTAATGAGCAAATAGCCACTTCAAAATTATATGGATATAATACCGATGATTTAGAGAAACAAGCAGATAAGGTAGAAGCGGAGTTAAGATTAGTTGCTCGGGCATCATATAAATTATCCAATACTTTAGAATTTTTACCACCTAGAGAACTATTAGAAGAATGGTTAAATAAAACTATTATTCTAGAGGAATCTGCTGCGAGGTTGGGAGTTTACGATAGGAGAATGGAGGAATTTGATAAATTATATGATGATTTTGCTCCACTTGGTTCTACATTAAAAATTTTAGAACGTAATGCTGAATTAGCCGAGAACCAATATTTATCAATTTTAGAAGGATTAAATACGGCTCGTTTAAAACAACAAAACGTTGAAAAATCGAATACTCTTAAAGTAATAGATCAGCCATTTTTTCCGTTCAGACCTCTTCCTTCAAGCCGAAAATTCATCATAATAGGCGGTTTTATAGGAATGTTATTAATTACCTTAGGTTTAATAATTGCATCAGAATTACTCAATAATTCGATAAAGAATCCAGAAAATGCAATTAAATTAACAGGTTTACCATTGTTAAGTAGTTACCCTGATTTAATTAAAGTAGATCCTAGAATTGATTATCAATACATCAAAAAGGGGATGTTAGAACAAGTGGTAAGTGGTTTAAATATTAATTTTTATCGCGATTATCGTGATGATGGACCTAGGGTTACCCTTTTCACAAGTATTCGGTCTGGTGAAGGTAAAACTTATATAGCTGCTCAAATTGCCAATAAAATGGCGGCCTTAGGCAAAAAGGTATTATTATTAACACCAAACATTTCTGATGTAGAATTAGAAGATAATGAAGCCGCCATTCAAACTTATGTGGTTGATTCTCATTTTGCAGGATTAGGCGATTTGAAACAACTTACTAAAAACCCTGATTTTGACGTAGAAGATTGGGATTATATTATGGTTGAATTACCTGATTTATTGCATCATCCAATTCCAGTAGAACTAATTTCGGGTACTGACTTAACCATTTTTGTTGTTGATGCCAGAAATACTTGGTCATTAGCCGATGATCATATCAAAAAGTTATACCAAGAAGCCTGCAGAGGCAAAATCATGATGATGTTAAATCGTGTTTCTGCTGATAACCTTGAAGGTGTGCTTGGTGATATTCCTAAACGTAGAAGTAAAATTAGAACTTGGGTTAAAAAACAAATTAATTTTTTACCCAAATTAATGAATATGTAGTTTGGGTATTTTTAATAAAATAAAATCAGCTGCATTTGTTAATGTATCCGGAAGTATCCTTTCTTCGGGTTTTGGTTTCTTGATTTTTGCAGTTTTAGCAAGGGTTTTGAGTCTGTCTGATTTTGGGGTATGGGCCATATTTCTTACTACCTATACTTTTTTTGATCTTATAAGAGCAGGTTTGGTTCAAAACGCATTAGTAAATTTTGTGTCTTCTACCAAAAATCCTCAACAAAAACTACGATTTGAAATTGCAGCTTGGAAAATTACCTCTTTGGTTTCCATTTTGGCTGGTTTAATTTTCCTTGCGGGATATTGGGTTAATGCTTGGGCTGAATATCGCTTGTTTTTTTTAACAGCGCCCTTATTAGCAATTATCACGGTCCCATTCAATATGGCTCTTTGGTTAAGTAATGCCCGGGAAAATTACTCAGCGATGCAAAAAATCAGATTAATTTCTTTAATTCTATTTTTTGTTTTTTTATCAATTGGATTTTTTGTTCCCATAAGTTTATTTATAGTTTATGGAATGTATGTGCTAAGTTTAGTAATCAGCTCTATTATTAGTTTAATTTTAGGATGGTATAAAATCCCAAGTTTTTTTCAAGAAACTAAAACAGAAACTCAACATATTATTGCATTTGGAAAATTTAGTATGGGTACTCTAATTGGGGCTAATTTGTTAAGAAGTTCAGATACATATTTAATTGCCTTGTTTTTAGGTAATCAAGCAGTAGCCTTATATAATGTTGCTCAACGCTTATTAGAATTATTTGAATTACCCGTGAGGAGTTTTGGAATTGCCGCCTATCCTATTATGGCTCGTTTGCATTCAGACAAAGATAAATCTAGCTTGAAAAATTATTTTGAACAACAAAGCGGATTTTTAACATTAATTATATTTTTCATTTCTTTATTTGTTTTTGTATTTGCTGAGCACGCATGTATTATTTTAGGGGGTGCTGAATATGTTGAATCTGCATCAATATTAAGATGGTTCTTGTTATTTTGTATGGTATTACCTTTTGATCGATACACAGGAATTGCATTAGATGCTATACAACAACCAAAAAGAAATATGCAAAAAGTAATTTTAATGCTTAGTGTAAATATCATTGGTGATATTATAGTTTTAAAATACTTTGAATCGGTTGAGGCTGTTGCTGCCAATTCTTTCTTAGCTTTTTTAACTGGCAGTATTGCAGGTTTTATTTGGTTGCGTAATAGTTTTAATCCAGGTTTTATCTCAAGTATTAAAGAAGGTTTTAATTTTAGTATTAAACAAATTAACAAATTAAGAGTTGGCTGAAAATGTTAATATAAATTCAATGGGTGGGATAATACGGTTTGTATTGTTCTTCTCCTTGGCTATTTTAACTTTGGGCTTAGCCACATCTAATTTTGGATTAGGTTTTGTTGGGGTTTTAATTGCTGCTCCTATTGCCCTTGGAGCAACATGGTTATTTTTAAGTAAACCCAAATTTGGGGTATTGACATTTTTACATGTAAGTTTTTTTATTGGTGGTATGGGGCGATATATACCGCCTTCTATTCCAATAGGCTTAGCGGTAGATGGTATATTAGTCTTAACTTTATTAGGTATTATTTTTAATACTAAAAAAAGCGATTTAAAAAAATTAAATAATCCAGCGTTTTATCTATCTATAGGCTGGTTATTGTATACCTGCTTAGAAATTATTAATCCCGAAGCGATTAGCCGATCAGCTTGGTTTTATGCGGTGCGAGGAGTTTCTTTTTATATGGCATTAGCCATCCCAGCCATTTTATTGTTAATGAGTGAAAAGGTAGATTTTAATCAATTTATTAAAATTTGGCTTTTTTGGTCGCTTTTTAGTGCTTTTTGGGGTTTTAGACAAAAATATATTGGATTATTACCCGGTGAGCAGGCATGGTTAGATGCTGGTGAAGCTAAAACCCATATTGTTAATGGAGAATTAAGAATATTTGGTTTAGTTTCTGATGCGGGTCAATATGGTGCTGCAATGGCCCACGCTTCGCTTGTTTCTATAATTCTTTTTCTCGGAAAATTCCCTTTAAAAACCAGAATTTTTTATTTAATAACAGGATTAGCTACTTTCTGGGGCTTTGCTATTTCGGGGAGTCGGGGGCCATTGTTTATTTATATGGCCGGAATAATGGGGTATTTATTAGTAATTAAAAATGTAAGACTAATTTTAGTCAGTCTCTTTTTTGGAGCCATTGGTTTTTATGTTTTAAAGTTTACCTATATTGGTCAAGGTACCTACGCTATTGCTCGAATGCGAACGGCATTAGATCCTAACGACCCCTCTTTATTAGTTCGATTAGAAAATCAAAAAAAATTAAGAGCTTATCTTAAAAATAAACCCTTTGGTGGTGGGGTTGGTAGTGGAGCCTACTGGGGACAAAGATTTACTCCGGGGACTTTTTTAGCAGGTATTGAATATGATAGCTGGTACGTAAAAATATGGGTTGAAACCGGGATAATAGGTTTATTAATTCATGTTTTATCTTTATTGTATCTTGCAGTTATTGGTTTAGTAAAAACCATAAAATTAAAAGATCAACTAATTAGGCAAAAGATGGCGGCTATATTCGCTGGATATTTTGGAGTTTTAGTGGCAAGTTATGGGAATCAATTATTAGGTCAGGTACCTACAAATACCATAATTTATTTTTCCATAGCCTACTTAATGATTAGTAAAAATTTTGATTCAGAATCTGAAAATGAAACCAAAGCCGAAATTCAGCCTGATAACAGTCAATTATAATGGGGCTGATTTAACCTTAGATTTGATAAAATCTCTGGAAAAATCGCCTTATACTAATTTTGATCTATGGGTGGTAGATAATGGTAGCAAAGAAAAAATGCCAGATTTTAGTAAAGATTTTTCTTTTGTAAAAGTGATCTACTCTCAAGAAAATTTAGGTTTTGCAGGAGGAAATAATCTTGCTCTTAAAAAGGCAGAAGGCGATTTTTTTATTTTTATCAATAATGATACTGAAATTGATCCTCAATTTCTAGTGGAATTAGATAATCAAATTATTCAGAATAATAATAATTCATTTGGCATTATTGCTTGTCGTTTAATGTGGTATGATCAAAAAGATTTAATCCAATTTGCAGGTCATTACGGATTAAATCCAATAACAGCCAGAGGTTTTTCAAGAGGTTATAAAGAAAAGGATAACCCCAAATTTCATAATATTCATAAAACTCATTTAGCGCATGGTGCCGCCATGTTAGTTACTAGAGAAGCTGTTCTCAAAGTTGGATTAATGCCTGATATTTATTTTTTATATTATGAAGAACTAGATTTTTGTGAAAAAATTAAGAGAGCAGGCTTTGATATAATTTATAATGGAAAAGCTGTGGTATATCATAAAGAATCTATGTCAGTGGGAAAAAATAGTCCACTAAAAATTTATTATATGACGCGAAATAGATTATTATTTATTCGCCGAAATGTTTTTGGTTTTAAATTTATACTTTCATATTTGTACCACTTATTAATAGCATTTCCAAAACAATTGCTCGGATTTGTCAAAAACAAGGAATTTTCTTTAATCCCTCCTTTTTTTAAGGGAATATGGTGGAATTTTACTAATTTTAATGTGTTTAAAGACCCAACATTATAATGGATAATATTGATTATGTACTTCTGGTTTTTCTAATCATATTAAACAGTAATTTAGTTTATTTATGGTTTTTTGCCCTTGCGGGATTTTTTTACAAAAAACCTAAATCCATAAATTTTGATAAACAACACCGCTTCCTTATTCTAATACCCGCTTTCAAATCGGATAAGGTATTATTAAATACTGTTCATATTGCATTAAAACAAGAATATCCAAAAGAATATTTTCACATAATGGTTGGAGCCGATGAACTTCAAGAAAATACCATTACTAAGTTAGAAAATTGTGGGGTAGAAGTAGTTCGCATCCCGCAAGGAATAAATAAAAAAGGATTTGCACTACAACAAATGTTAAGCATAAAAAATGATTATGATTATGCAGTGGTTCTTGATGTAGACAATATTATTGAAGTTGATTTTCTAAAAAGGGTAAATCAATATATTAATCCAGATAAAGCTCAAGTTTTTCAAACCCATAGAAAGGCTTTAAATACTGATACGCCTTTAGCATTATTAGATGCTTTAAGTGAAGAAGTAAATAATCATATATTTAGGAAAGGGCATAGAGCTCTTGGTTTACCTAGTGCATTAATTGGTTCGGGTATGGTATTACCTTTCCATTTATTTAAAAACTGGTCTAACAATTTAAATACAGTTGTTGAAGATAAAGAATTAGAATTAATAATTATTGAACAAAAAATAGGTATCGAATATTTATGTGATATAAATGTTTTAGATGAAAAAACACGTGATGTTGAGGGTTTAGCAAGGCAAAGACAAAGATGGGTTTCTGGTCAATTTTTAGTTTTTAAATTATTTTTTGCTCAATCTATTAAATATTTATTTAAAGGTAATTTCGCCTATTTTGAAAAAGTAATACAATCTGCTTTATTACCTAGAATACTAGTCCCGGCAGGGTTTTCCTTTTTAGTATTGGTATCACTATTATTTCACTTAACTATTTTTTTACTTTCACTTAAAAGTTTATTTTTAAGTATATTATTGTTTGCGGTGTTATGTCCACCTTATCTAAGAAAAAGATTCAATAAAGACATTATTAAAATATTACCAAAATTAGTTTGGATTTATGTGTTAAACATGTTCAAATTAAATAAGGGCTCCAAATCATTTAATCCTACCAAACATAAATAAAATGAAGCCTTTGAGAATTGGAATTGAGGCCCAGAGAATCTTTAGAAAGAAGAAACATGGCATGGACATGGTTGCTTTAAACTTAATAAAGCAATTACAATTAATTGATACCTTTAATGAGTATTTTATTTTTGTAAAAAACGATGAAGATTCTGAAGTATTAAAAGCCAGTTCTAATTTTAAAATAATTGCTGGTGGAGCAGGGCCATATCCTATTTGGGAACAGTTTTATTTACCAAAAATGGTTAAGAAATATCAATTAGATATTTTGCATTGCACATCTAACACAGCTCCATTAAGCATTAAAAAGGGATTAGTTACAACCATTCATGATATTATTTATTTAGAAGGAATTGATTTAAAAAAAGGTACTTGGTATCAAAGATTTGGTAATATTTATAGAAAGTTTGTGGTTCCTTCTGTGTTTAAAAATTCAAAAATTGTAATTACAGTTAGTGAATTTGAAAAGAAAAGAATGGAAGAATATTTTTATGCTAATTCTAATCCTCAAAAATCTAAAATCATTAGTGTTTATAATGGAAAATCAGATCATTTTAAGCCGCTAAATAAAGAAGAGCAACAGCACTATTTTAAAGATAAAAACATTCCAGATAATTTTATTTTATTTTTAGGTAATGCAGATCCTAAAAAAAACACTATAGGTTTATTAAAAGCATATAAAATTTTTGCAAGTAAAATTATCGACGCACCCTATTTAGTTATGCCCGATTTAGGTGATGAAATATTTAATAAATTTATTACTGAGGCAAACGCAGAAGAAATCAAAAATAAAATAGTTTTATTGCCTTATGTTCCGAATATGGAACTACCTTATTATTATAACAAAGCTTTGTTTTTTGTTTATCCTTCAATAAGAGAAAGTTTTGGTATTCCATTGATTGAGGCCATGGCATGTTCAGTTCCTGTAATCAGTTCAAATACTTCATGTTTGCCAGAAATAGCCGGTGATGCTGCCCTATATTGCGATCCATTTAATGAACAAGACATGGCTGAAAAGATGATAAAACTTTATGGTGATGAAAATTTAAGAAATGAATTAATCCAAAAAGGCTTGCTTCAGCATCAAAAATTCTCATGGGAAAATAATGCCAAACAAAGTTTAGAAATTTATAAAAGCCTTTAATATGGAATTTGTTTTTACACTTAGTATTCTGATCGTTTTTTATGCCTATGTTGGTTATGGAATATTAATTAGTTTAATTGTTAAATTAAAGGTTTTTAATGCAAAAAAAACTGGAGATAAAGAATTTTTGCCAAGCGTATCATTAATTATTCCTTGTTTTAACGAGGTAGATTATATTGAGCAAAAAGTCAAAAACTCCTTAAATCTTTTATATCCTAAAGATAAATTGGAGATTATTTTCATTGCTGATGGTTCTGATGATGGTACCGAAAAAGTTTTGGAGAAATTCACCGAAATTAAGGTCATGTTTGAGCCAGAAAGGAGAGGTAAGGCTTCTGCAATGAATCGCGCAGTTAAAGTTGCACAGGGTGAAATCATTGTTTTTTGCGATGCTAATACCGATCTCAATCCGGAGGCAATCAAAGAATTAGTAAAACATTATGAATCAGAGCAAGTTGGAGCGGTAACTGGAGAGAAACAAATTTTAATTCGTAATTCAGATGGCACCAGCACTGCGGGCGAAGGTTTATATTGGAAATACGAATCCTATTTAAAAAGGAAAGATTCCGAATTATGGTCGGTTGCCGGAGCTGCAGGCGAATTAATGAGTTATAGAAAATCTCTTTATACCAGCTTAGAACCCGATACTTTATTAGATGATTTTATGCAATCAATGCGGGTTGCGGTTAGAAATTACAGAGTAATTTATGAGCCTAAAGCCATTGCAACAGAAACTGCCTCAGCTAATATTAAAGAAGAGTTGAAAAGGAAAATAAGAATTGGAGCTGGTGGCTGGCAATCCATTTCTCGTTTGTTTTTTGAGGTTAGTCCCTTCAAAAATTTCAGATTATTTTTTATTTATTATTCACACCGGGTTCTTCGATGGACCCTGGCCCCGTTTGCACTTTTTTTATTAATTCCTTTTAATATTTTAATTGTAAATCAATCGCCTGTTTACCAATTGAGTTTAATTGCATTAATTACTTTCTTTTTATTAGCCCTTGCGGGAAGAGTATTAGAGAAACAGAAAATTAAAATATTTTTTATCCCTTTTTATTTTGTAATGATGAATTATGCGATAATAGCTGGTTTTTGGCGATTCATAAAAAAATCACAGAGCGCTAATTGGGAACGCGCTAAAAGAGCATAACAATTAAGCGAATATGGAATTACTGTAAATGAATTAGGGCTTTAAAACCTAATCGTTTAATTCCTCTTCTAAATGTTCAACTAAAACAGGAATAAAATTTTTAAGTTCTTCAAATTTAGGTTTAAGAACATCTATGGATTCTCCGTTTTTTGCTTTAACTTCAATTTCAAAAGCCACCTTTTCCATTTCAGTATTATTTAATGTTCCAAAAGTGGGCTTTAATTTATGCGCTTCGGTAGCTAATATTTTTGGATCACCATCAATTATGGCTATTTCCATTTTCTTTAATGATTCATTTAATCCTTCGATATAAGCCCCAAGTAGAACTTTAACAAAACCTTCATCCCCAAGTGCTATTGCTCTAACTCGTTCTAAATCAAAAATCTTTTTTGAAGCATCCATTTTTTTAATTAATTTATTCAAAATTAGAAAAAGCAATAATTTATTTTTAAAAAAAGTATACGGAGGTATAGAAATTGAAGATTAAGGGTTTTTAAATACCATACTAAATTCTTTAATATACCCTAAAAGCTCGTTTGGATTAAATGGTTTAATTAATATTTCATTAAATTTAATTTCGTCTTTGAGTTTGTTTTTATCTAATAAAATATCGCCGGTTAAAGCAATTATTGGAATATGTTTTACCTCTTCACCCAAAGCCCCTTGTCTTATTTTTTTAGTAACCTCTATACCGTCAATTCCGGGCATATTTAGGTCAATAATAATAACATGGATATTTTTATCATCATTAAGTTTTGCTAAAACTTCTTGGCCATTTTCTGCATAAATTCCTTCGGCATTCCAACGCTCAATATAATGCTTTAGGATTAGCCTATTAGCATATTGATCATCAGCAACTAAAATTTTTAGGCCGTTTAATTTATCCAGATTAATTTCCATTAAAACGAAGGTATAATAATCAATAAGAAGAAGTGATTATTGTATACCAAAACCAAGAAATTGTTGCTTAACGGAAATTTATTCTATTTTTCTTCCAGTTAGAATTCGGTTTATGATTACCTGGAATCTCATCTGAGATGTTATCTGACTTTTTCAAAATATTTAAGGCTACCAAAGCAGCTGCTAAGGCTTCAGTTTCATCATTACCATTGATGGCTTCTGCTTTATAATATCGATTAATGAAATGAGTGTCGAAATCCCCTTTTATAAAAGCCTCATGATTCATAACAAAGGTCCCAAAGGGCAGAGTAGTTGCAATTCCTACAATTTTAAAATCCCTAATGGCTTGTTTCATTTTTTCAATGGCTTCAAATCTGCTCGGAGCATGAACCACTAATTTTGCAATCATAGAATCATAAAAAATCGGAATATCCATACCTTCTTCAAAACCATCATCGACTCTAATTCCATTTCCTGCTGGTTTTTGATAGGTTTGAAGTTTGCCTACTTCAGGTAAGAAATTATTTAATGGGTCTTCTGCACAAACCCTTAATTCTATAGAGTGTCCATTAATAAATAAATCATCTTGAGTAAAGGATAGCTTTTCGCCTCGAGCAACTTTAATTTGTTCTTTAACTAAATCCAGCCCGCATATCATTTCAGTTACAGGGTGCTCTACCTGTAAACGAGTATTCATTTCTAAGAAATAGAAATTATGCTTTTCATCTAATAAAAACTCTACTGTACCTGCACCGCTATAATTGCAAGCTTTAGCCACATTTACAGCAGCTTCACCCATTTGTTTTCTAAGTTCATCACTTAAAACAGCAGAAGGAGCTTCTTCTACCAGTTTTTGATGGCGTCTTTGTATAGAACATTCTCTTTCAAATAAATAAACTACATTGCCGTAATTATCAGCTAATATCTGTATTTCAATATGTCGTGGACTCCCAACATATTTTTCTATAAATACAGCCCCGTCACCAAAAGCTGCTTGCGCTTCTGAAACGGCTCTATTCATTTGCTCTTCAAATTCCTCCACGTTTTCAACCACACGCATTCCCTTTCCACCGCCACCTGCTGATGCTTTAATTAAAACTGGGAAACCAACCTCAATAGCGGTTTTTTTAGCAGCTTCAATATCTTTTATAGCTTCATCAACTCCTGGCACCATAGGTACATTAAATGCCTTTACTGCTGCCTTAGCCCCTAATTTACTGCCCATTATTTCCATAGCCTCGGGGCTCGGACCTATGAAAGTAATATTTTGATTTTTTACTTTTCTCGCAAAAACCGCGTTTTCTGATAAAAACCCATAACCTGGGTGAATACCATCAACACCTAAAGTTTTGCATATTTCTAAAATCTTGTCGCCCAATAAATAACTTTGATTAGAAGGAGGAGGCCCAAGTAATACCGCTTCATCAGCATATTTTACAAAGGGTGCATTTCTATCTGCTTCAGAATAAACAGCAACAGTTTTTATACCCATTTCTTTGGCACTGCGCATCACTCTAAGAGCAATTTCACCTCTATTGGCAACAAGAATTTTTTTCATAAAAATTATTCGATTGATGAATTATCAGCTGGTAAAACAATCATAGGTAAATCCAACCATTCTTTTTCTGAATCGCTTACTGAATTTAAACCCCAAACACCTCCGCTTGCATTAGCTACTCTATGAGCAAAACTTACTAAACTCGTTTTAAGATTTTTAGCAAATTTCAAATCTAATTTACTTAATACCCCACTAAGCTCACTTAATAATCCAACTATAATTCTCTCTCTTTCCTCTTTATTTGCTGGTAATGTATTGATAATTTGATCCAATTGTTGGTCAAAATCCAAACTAATTTCACCATAAATATCTTTCAAATCTGGCTTTTCACTAAATGCTCTAACAGAAACTACTTTGTAAGCCTTGGCTTTTTCATTCTCATCTATTTGATTATCAGCGCCTGCAATTAAAATGGTTACTAATGTCGGTGCATTCAATACCAAGTCTTTTTCTTTGCTGTTAAGGATTTCCAGTTGGTATAACATATTTTTGTATTTTGATGGGTCAAAATTAATACAAATGATTTTACTCAGCATCATTTTACTTCAATAAATTATAATGTTTAAAGAAATAAAAGCCCTGATTTGGAAGGAGTTTACACTCGAGTGGCGCCAAAAATATTCAGTTTATGGCGTTATTCTTTATCTGATATCTGCGGTTTTTGTATGTTATTTATCCATTAAAACCCCCGAAAAACCTTCATGGAATGCCCTGTTTTGGATCATCATGTTATTCGCAACTTTTTCGGCAGTTGCTAAAAGTTTTTTACAAGAAAAAAGAGGGCGTTTAATGTATATGTACCCCTTGGCAAAGCCCCATTCCGTAATTATTTCTAAAATTATTTATAACTCGGCTTTAATGTCAGTTTTAAATTTAATATCCATCTTAATTTACGTTTTATTAAATGGTAATTTAGCAGATAATTTTTTATGGTTTTGTTTTTTAACCCTTGCGGGAAGTATAAGTTTTGCTTCTTTATTAACCATGACTTCTGCTATTGCAAGCAAAGCAGGCGATGGTAATTTGTTAATGCCTGTTTTAAGTTTGCCAATAATTATCCCCCTTTTACTTATTAGTATTAAAGCATCTAAAAAAGCAGTTGATGGTTTGGATGTATCTTTAATTAATAAAGATTTAATGGCCCTTGCGGGGATGTATATCTTAATATTAGGCTTATCATATATTTTATATCCTTTCTTATCTCGGGATTGATTTTAATAATTTTTAAGTAAAGATTTCTTTAGATTTTTTGCCCTTTCATCTTTATAGGGTATTTTTGGCAAATAAATTTTTTAAAATATTATGAGAAAAATCAGCATACTTATTGGTTTTCTTTCAATTGCTATTATTGGATTTGCTAATCCCGCTGATGAGGGAATGTGGCTGCCGATGTTATTGAAAAAACTAAATGGTAAAGACATGAAAAAAGCGGGACTAAAAATTAGTCCTGATGATATTTATAATATCAACAAAGCTTCATTAAAAGATGCAATAGTTTGGTTTAATGGAGGTTGCACTGGCGAAATCGTATCTGAGCAGGGATTAATATTAACTAATCACCACTGTGGATATGATGCTATTGCCGGTTTAAGTACCGTTGATGACAATATTTTAAAAAATGGTTGGTATGCATCAACCCTTTCTGAAGAAAAGAAAGCTCCAAATCTTTTTGTGGCTATAATGCATAAAATCGAAGACGTAACGGCTATTGTAAACTTTAAGATGAAAGATTTTACTGAAGAGCAAAAACGTTTACGCTTTCCTGCTATTGCTAAGGAAGTTGCCGATTCAATTGTTAATGGAACTCAATATAAAGCAAGGGTTGAATCTTATTTAAAAGGTAATCAATTTTTTGTGATTATCTATGAAAGATTTGATGATATCCGATTAGTGGGCACCCCACCAGAAAGTATCGGAAAATTTGGAGGTGATACCGATAACTGGATTTGGCCAAGACAAACTGGTGATTTTTCTGTTTTTAGAATTTATGCCTCACCAGATAATAAACCAGCTGCATTTGCTCCTGAAAATTTACCCTATAAACCTAAAAAGTTTTTACCCGTTTCACTTAAAGGTGTAAAAGAGGGTGACTTTGCAATGGTATATGGTTTTCCTGGTAGAACCAATCGTTTCGAAACTTCTTATGGTATTGATTTAGCAGTTGAAAAAGTGAACCCTGCTATTGTTAAACTTCGCCAAAGACGTTTGGAGATTTGGAAAGAAGAAATGGATAAAGATCCTAAAGTTCGTTTACAATTGGCTTCATCTTATGCAAGCATTGCCAACTATTGGAAATATTTTATTGGTCAAACTGAGCAAGTTAAAAGACTAAAAGTAGTAGACGAAAAACGAGCTCAGGAAGCTAAATTTATCGCTTGGGCTCAAGGTAAACCTGAGTACCAAAATATTTTTAGTGAGTATGAAAAAATTTATAATGAGTATAAAGATTATTCATATCATTTAACATACATTACTCAAGGTTTATATGGTTCTTCTGCTGCATTTATAGCAAGGGGAATGATGGATATTGAAACCGCAAATAATGCAGGTGAATTAGAAAAAGCTAAACCTAATATTATAGCATCTCTTTCATTCAGATTAGAGGCATTTAAAGAAACCTATAATGCAAATACTGACCCCAAAATTTTAGCTGAGTTTTTAAATTATTTCTATAATGATATTCCGAAAAATCAGCATCCAGAAATTTTCAAATCTATTGTAAAATCAACCGATGCTCAAGGAATTAAAAACGATATTACTACTTGGGTAAATAACGCCTACGCTAGCACCTGGCTTAACAACCCAGATAAAATTAACGAATTCATTAATAATATAAATGTAGAGGCATTTAAAAATGACCCTATTTATCAAATCACATTTGCCATAGTAGATAATTTCAATAAAAATTATGCTCCCATTGTAAATAAATTTAATGAAAGAAATGATATTTTAGGTAAGGCTTATATCAAAGGTTTAATGGAAATGGAACCTAATAAAAAATGGTATCCAGACGCTAACTCTACCTTAAGATTAACCTATGGTAAGGTTAGATCTTATGATCCAAAAGATGGTGTACATTATAAATTCTACACTACTGCTAATGGTATTTTAGAAAAAGAAGATCCTAATAATTTTGAATTTGAAGTAACTCCTGATCAAAAAAGAATATTGGCAGAAAGAAATTATGGGGATTATGCAGATAAAAAAACTGGTGAATTAATCACTTGTTTTATTACGGATAATGATATTACTGGTGGTAATTCAGGCTCGCCTGTGATTAATGCTAAAGGTGAATTAATTGGTATTGCTTTTGATGGAAATTGGGAAGCAATGTCTGGTGATTTGGTTTTTGATGATAAATATAAAAGAACCATTTGCGTTGATATCCGTTACGTGTTATGGTGTATTGATGTTTTAGGTAATGCTAGACATATTGTTCAAGAAATGAAAATTGTTAAGTAATATGAAATTTATAAAGTTATTTGTTATCCTTTTTGCTGTAAGCTCTTTTGCATGCACTCAAGCACCTAGTGATGGTAATTACGGGGTTAAAATCGAAAAACCTGAATCAGCGCAGGAGTTAACTGCATTATTAACCTCAATGGGAGATAAAACTGAACTAGAAGCCACCATTAAAGGTACTATCAAGAATGTTTGTCAGGCAGAAGGCTGCTGGTTTAAAACTGAAGTAGCAGGATTTGATGACATAAGAATTAATGCCGTTGATCACTCATTCTTTTTACCAAAAGATTGCGCAGGAAAAAGCTTCGTAGCTCAAGGTAAATTAGTTAAAACCATAATTTCAGTTGATGAATTAAAACACTTAGCTGAAGATGAAGGTAAATCTGCAGAAGAAATCGCAGCGATTACTGAGCCTTCAGAAGAATTTGAATTTGAAGCAAATGGTGTAATTTTAAAATAACTTTATCTAAAGTTTAAATAAAAAATCCCACTTCGGTGGGATTTTTTATTTTTGGGGCATAGTTTCATTATTTTTATTATATATTCTCTAAAATTTAACCGCATGAAAAAATTCTATTTTATTTTAAGTTTGTTTATCGGATTAAGCTTTAATGCAATGGCTCAGATTCCTAACTCAGGTTATGAAACTTGGTCAAACAATGTAATAGGTGAAGATCTTGATAGTTTGTTTACCTCCAATTTAAGGTTTTGGGCAGAAGGTTTGCAGGCTAATGTTCAAAAAGTCTCTGGTAATTCTTCCATAGGTTTTGCAGCTAAATTAGAAACTAAAACCGTAAATGGCGAAAAAATTCCAGGTGTAATTTCCAATTTTAATCCCATTAATTTAGGGTCATTTCCGAATATCCCGGGTGGAATTCCATTTACACAAGCTCCTGATTCAATAGTGCTTGATTTGACCTACAATGTAAACCCGTCAGATTCCGCCATTATTATGGTCATTTTTAAGAAGTCAAGTTCTGGATTTCCACCTATTTTAACTATTTCAAGAGTTGGTGGAGTTCAAAATACTTTCAAACGTCACGCTTTTAAATTGAATACTCTTCCTTATATTCCAGACACCATGCAGATTTTAATTGCCAGTGGAAATTTAATTTTTGCACCTGGTTTGGTAACAGGTAATTCAATTAGTGTTGATAATATTGAATTTGTAAGTAATTCAGGTATATCAAGCTCCGCAAACTTTGATATGGAAGATTGGACTCCAATTGGATATGAAGCTCCTTCAGGTTGGAATACCTCTCAAATATTAGGTTCTTTATTCAATTTTAATAGTGCGTATAAAGCAAATCAATCTTTTGCGGGAACTTATGCTTTGGGATTAAAAACCAATTTATTAAGTTTAGGAGGCACTACTGATACGGTTCCAGGAATAGCAACTACCGCTCAAAATTTATTTTCGGATAATGGTATTTTGGACGGGGGATTTCCTTACAATGGATCATTTATTAAAGTAAATGGTTTTTATAGGTACCAACCTGTTGGCAATGACTCTGCCTCAGTTGCAATTTGGTTTAAAAACAACGGAGTTAAAGGAGATAGCTTTATAATTAAACTACCCAAAGCTGATATTTATACAGAGTTTTCTTTGCCATTTTTTATAAGTGGATCAATAGATTCAGCAAATCTGGTTATTTCTTCTAGTAATTTAGATAATGATGCAGTTGGTTTTGGTGTAGGCAGTGAGCTTTGGATAGATGGATTAAGTTTCAGTAATTCCGGTTTAAGTTCTCAAAAGATTAATTTATTAAATATTAAGGTTTATCCAAATCCCGCAAGGAGCAATTTAATAAGGCTTGAAGGATTAAACGAACCTCAATTAGTTTATTTATTTTCTATTGATGGTAAATTAATTAAGAGTGAGTGGGTAATTGACGGTAAATTTAATTTACCAAGTTTAAGCGCGGGAACTTATGTTCTTGCTAATGAAAACTTTGTTACAAAATTTGTAGTAGAATAAAAAAAGGGCCGAAGATTTTTTTCGGCCCTTTTATTATAAGTTTTATGTTAAAGAATATTTCTTAGTAATAAGAATAAAGATCCTGAAACGGTTACACATACTGGGAATGTAAGTAACCAAGCAATTAAAATATTTTTTATAGTACCTCTTTGTAAGTTCTTTAATCCATCACTTGCGATCATACTTCCCGCAATACCAGATGATAATACATGGGTGGTACTTACAGGTAAACCTAAGAAAGTTGAAAAACCAATTGTTGATGCTGCTACTATCTCAGCACTTGCACCTTGAGCATAAGTTAAATGGGTTTTCCCAATTTTTTCTCCAATCGTAACTACAATTCTTTTCCAACCTATCATAGTTCCTATTCCCAATGATAGAGAAATCAAGATAATTACCCAAAATGGAGCATAATCAGTATGTTTTGATAAACCTTTAGTTCCAGCCTTCATTATTTCTATTTGCTCTTCACTAAAGTATTCTTCATCGCTCTTACCCCAATCTTTAACCGATTTATTTATTAATAAGATAGATTTTCTAGTTTCAAATCTTTGGTCCTCAGAAATTTCCTGTCCTTCTGGAGTGCCTGCAATAATTGCGTTTAGGGCAAAAATTTCATTTTGAACCTCATGATAAACTTTTCTATTTTTTTCTGAAAAACTAAGGGTATCTACATTATCTAAAACTTGTTCAATTTGCACTAAATGAGGCTTCATATCACGATGATCTTGGTTGAGATCGATAGCAAAATATGCCGGTACTATACCGATTAAAATTAACATCATTAATCCAACACCTTTCTGACCATCGTTAGAACCGTGAGACATAGATACACTTGTACAAGTCAATAATAAAATAGTTCTAATCCAAATTGGAGGTTTTTTGTTTTTAGGAGGGGCTGAGAAAATAGAAGGGTTTTTAATAAGAATTCTCATTAAAAACATAATTAATACAGTTAAACTTAATCCCAATGCTGGAGATAAAAGTAAACTTAATCCAATATCATAGGCTTTACCCCAATTTACTGCGGCGCCTTTTGCATCGGGCAATAAAGAGTATGCAATACCTACTCCCAAAATAGACCCAATTAAGGTATGTGAGCTAGAACAAGGTATTCCTAAGTACCAAGTTCCCAAATTCCAAAAGATTGCTGTTGCCAATAATGCAAAAACCATTGCCATACTGTGAGCAATGTTTTGATCGATTAAGGTTTCAACGGGTAATAAATTTATTATTCCCACTGCAACAGAAATACCGCCAATAAAAACTCCGGCAGCATTTGCAATACCTGAAAGTAAAACTGCTTGAAAAGGTTTTAAGGTATTGGTGTAAATAACGGTAGCTACTGCGTTTGCAGTATCATGAAATCCATTAATAAATTCGAAAGCACATGCACATAAAATGCAAATCACAAGTAATACCGTGAGGCTGGGATCTAAGCCGAACATATATTTATTTTATGCTGCAAAGAAATAAAGGATTAATTTCTTGGGTGTTAACTTTAAGTTAACTTTTTGGTAACAATTCCGCCTATCAAAAAATTTCGTGTTAAATTATTAATAATCAGTTGTTTAAAAAAACAATAGGAATTTTATTTTTTGCATTGTTTAAAAAATTAAACAAATATTTTATTAAATCTTCTTTTTTGTGAGATTGTAAAATCGGATACTAAGCAAAATTGCCGATAAAGTGAGGCCTAAAGTTAAACCATACCAAATTCCTTCAACTCCAATAAATGTCCCATAAGGTTTTATTTGTTCTAGAAAGCTTAAGCTGGAGTCGAAAATTTTGGTTTTAAAAGCTAACAAATAAGCAGCAGGAATTCCAATGGCCCAATATGAAAATAGTGCAATAATTGTGGGTATATTTACATCTTTTAATCCTCTTAATGCTCCCAAAGCAACGGCTTGAATTCCATCAGAAAGTTGAAAAATACCTGCAATTGCAACCAGTTTTACTGCTATTGGAAAAACTTCAGGTTCATCAATATATAAATCTACTAATACACTTCCCGCAAGGATAAAAATAAGGCAGGTAAAAGTTTCATAAACCATAGCAAGGACAATAGCTGAAAAGCCTGCATCTCTGGTTTCGGAGCGATTATTTCTTCCGTAGGCTTTTCCTACTTTTATAGCCGCGCTTGATGAAATTCCGACGGCCGCCATATAAGTAAGAGAAGCTAAACTAATAGCTATATTATGCGCTGCTTGTTCTTTAGTGCCAATCCAACCAGCTAATAGGGCCGCACTTGAAAACGCTCCTACCTCAAAAAAGTATTGAAAGCCAGCGGGAATACCAGTTTTATAAATATCTTTAATAAAATATTTTATTTGACTTAGACTTGGGGTTTTAAGATAATCTTTGAAAACTTTGGCTTGGGTAATAAAAATGAAAATTCCGATAGCCATTAAAATTCTTGAAATCAGGGTTGCATAGCCTGCGCCATCTAAGCCTAATTCAGGCAATCCCCAATTTCCGAAAATTAATAACCAGTTTAAAAATACATTGCATAATAAACCTCCTATGGTAACTAACATAGCTATTTTAGTGTGGCCCAAACCATCTCCAAAATTTTTCATACCCATAAAAACAGCCATAAAAGGAGTAGTCCAGGTAATAATTTCTAAATATGAAATCGATAACTTTTCAACTTCAGGATCTTGTTTGAGCCATGAAAAATTATGGATAAAAAAGTATAGTCCAGCAACCAATAAAAAGCTAAATAATAAATTGGCTACATTAACAGCCCAAAAAATAGAAGCAGTTTCTCCAGGTCTTTTGTTTACCTTGGCGATACTAACAATAGGCGCAACGGCTACAGAAATTCCTATAGCAAAAATGGTCAGAAGAAAAAATACAGCATTTGAAGCTCCAGAGGCAGCTAGAGCCACTTTTCCGAGTTTCCCAACCATCACGTTGTCAATTACGCCCATCGCCACATGGCCTATCTGACCAATAATTATAGGATAACTCAATAATAAATGCGTGCGAAAATGCGCCTTATATTTGGAGTAAAATGATTTCATTTAGAAATTATTTATTCAACCCAAAGTAATAGGCCTTTGAGATATTCACCTTCCGGATGGTAAATATTTACAGGATGATCAAAAGGTTGGGTAAGATGTTGTAATATCCTGATATTTCTGCGAGCATCTGCTGCCGCCCCAAATATTATTTTTTGAAACAATTCTCTACCAACATTTTGCGAGCAACTAAAAGTGAATAATAAACCTCCACTTTTAATTTTTCTAAAAGCTAATAAGTTTAACTCTTTATATCCTCTAGCCGCATTGGGAACTGATTTAGCACTTTTAGCAAATGCGGGTGGATCTAATATAATTAAATCATAAGATTGATCCATTGACTTTAGATAATCGAAACAATCTGCCACAATACCAGCATGATTTTTGTGTCCAGATTCTTCTACCATTTCATTGCAAGCACGAATAGCATCTTTACTTACATCAACGCTATCTACCCAAGAAGCACCTCCACTTAAAGCATAAAGACTAAATCCGCCAGTATAACTAAAAGTATTTAGCACTTTTTTATCTTTTGAAAGAGATTTTACTAGGTTTCTATTTTCTCTTTGGTCTAGGAAAAAGCCTGTTTTTTGACCCTTCTCAAAATCTACATCAAAAGGAATTGAATTCTCTTGGACTTTAACAGGCATTTCCATTCCACCATTAAGCCAGCCTTTGCCTTCAACAATATTCTCTATTAATTGAGAAGATGTTTTTGTTTTAAGATAAATATGCTCCAAGCCATTAATGATAAGGGCTTCTTTAATAAAAGGTAATATTTTTTCTGTTCCTTTAATTAAAATTTGCAGAACTACTGCTTTATCATAAACATCAGCAATAATACCTGGAAAGAAATCACCTTCAGCATGTAATAATCTAAAACAATTGGTATTAGCATTGTTTAAAATACTTTGCCTAAGTTTTATAGCCCTACTTATTTTACCAGTCCAATACTCTTGGTCAAAACTTAAATCCTGGTCAGAAAATTCAAATAATCTGCAAACAATTTGACTGTTAGAATTAAAGAAACCATAGGCAAGTAATTTACCGCTTGCGTCTTTTACTCCAACAATATCCCCATCATCGGCTTTTGGCAATTGAGCAACCGCCCCAGAAAAAATCCAAGGGTGCCTATTAATTACGGCCCTTTCTTTTTTTGGTTTTAAAATGAGATATGAATAGGAAGTGGACATTATTTTTTAGGCCTTCCGTTATTTTTCATCATTTCTTCTAAACGTGCTTGAAAAGAAGATTTTTTAGCAGGTTTCTTTTTATTTTCTTGAATTTGCGCATGAAGTTTATCTTCATTCACAAATTTTTTCATAATGAATTGCTGAGCAAAAGCAATAACGTTATTTAAGAAATAATAATAAGTTAAACCAGAAGCATAAGTATTGAATACCCCTAGAAACACAACTGGCATAATATAACCAATATACTTCATTTGCCCTGTTACACCAGTTAATTGGTTATTCATATAGGTGTAAATTAAAGTAGAAATGGTCATTAAAATGGTAAATAAACTTACGTGATTACCATAAAATGGAATGGAGAAGCCTAACTCTAAAACAGAGTCATAAATAGATAAGTCACTAGCCCATAAAAAGCTTTCTTGTCTTAGCTCAATAGCTGTTGGAAAGAAATAAAATAATCCAATTAATATTGGCATTTGAAGTACCATAGGTAAGCAACCCCCAAGAGGGCTTACCCCAGCCAGTTTAAACAATTTCATGTTTTCTACCTGTACTTTTTGAGCATCATCACCAAATTTTTCTTTAATGGCCTCCATCTCTGGTTTTAATAATCTCATCTTAGTTGAACTTAAAAATGATTTATAAACCAAAGCAAAAAGGAGGGTCTTCATGATTAGGGTTAGTAAAAATATTACCAAACCATAATTATTGAAATGATCTGTTAAGAAAGTAAAAATAGGAATAACTAAATATTGGTTGGCCCATCTAAAAATACCCCAACCTAGTGGAATAATTCTTTCTAGCCCCACATCAACGCCATCTAAAATATCATATTTATTTGGTCCGAAATAGAAATCGGATTTGTACAATTCGTTAGATCCGAAATTAAATGGCAGAACGAAATTGGTTTTTAAGGTTTTAATGTGCCCAGTGCTAACAGGTTCTTCGCTGGCAACGGTCATATCCTCAAAACCTTTAAAATTTCGAGCTATTAAAGTGGAGTTAAAATATTGTTGTTTAAAAGAAACCCAATTAACTGCATAATTTAATTTATTTTCAGTATATTTAGTTTCACTTAAATAATCTACCTCTTCATCAAAACTTCTAAAGTAAACCGTTGAAACTTTTTGTTCAGCCTCAATTTCTTTTTCTTGTAATGGAAGTTCAATTTTCCAATCAACCAATAAATATCTAGTGGTAGCTGATAATAATTGATCTAATCCAACTAAGTTTAAATCCCAACCTACCAAATAAGAGCCTTTTCTTAAGGTGTATGTTTGTTTGATGAATTGATTATCATTGATTTTAGAAATCAGTTCTATTTGAGTAGAATCGCCATTTAGGGTAACATTTTCTAATTTGGAGTCAAAAAATAAATCACTACTATTAATTTGGCGATTATCGTTTGTGGCAAAACGGATACTAAAATCACTTTCTTTATCATTAAAAAGTTCAAGAGGGGTGTTTTCAGCCGCTCCGTGTCTTTTATATTCTTTTAATTCAACTTTTACAGGGGCACCACCTTTACTGCTTAAATAAACTTTTATTAGTTCATTTTCAATAGTATAGGTTTTATTTTCTCCTAAAGTTGCTGGAGCAAAAACTCCAAATTTAGAACTTACTAAAGAAGAGTCGCTTTGCATGCTAATACTTGAATCAGGGGTTACTGATTTTACTTCATTAGCGGCAACGGCTTCTTTAGCTTTGAATATACTATCTTGTTGTTTTTTAACTAAAGCAATTGAATCTTCAAACTTTTTTTGTTTTAAAATCTCTTCCTCAGATGGTCTGTTTAAAAAGAAAGATCCTACTACGATCGCGAAGATCAAAACTAGACCAATGATTGAATTCCTATCCATTGTATTTAAAAAAATCGAGCCGCAAAGGTAATGTTTTAAAATGTGAAATCTAAATTAAGGAAAAAATTAAGATGACAATTTTAAATGCCTGATTTTACAAGCTTTCTGCCTATAATATTTTTAATAAATGAATATTAATTTTAAATACAATTTATTAACATAGGATTAGCTTATCTTTGAGTAGCATCAAAATTTGGGGCTTTTTATAATATATTTGTTTTGATGTTGTTAAAAGAAATTACGGATTACTTAGAAGATGTAGCTCCCTTAGATTACCAAGAAAGTTATGATAATTCTGGGTTAATATATGGGAGAAATTATTGGGAAATAAGAGGGGTTTTATTGAGTCTTGATTGTACTGAAGAAGTTGTAAAAGAAGCCATTGAGAAAAATGTAAATTTAATAATCTCGCATCATCCCATTGTATTTTCAGGAATTAAAAAAATAAGAGGGAATACCTATATCGAGCGTGTTTTGGAATTGGCCATAAAGAATGAAATTGCTATTTATGCCATCCATACTAATCTTGACAATGTGTTAAAAAACGGTGTTAATGAAAAAATCGCTAAAAAGCTGGGTTTAATTAATACTCAGGTCCTTGAACCCAAAAAAGGGAACTTTAATAAATTGATTACATTTGTTCCTAAAGATTTTGCTGAAAGTTTAAGGAAATATCTAGGTGATGCTGGGGCAGGTATGATTGGTGATTATGATAATTGCGCATTTCAGTCAGAGGGTTATGGTTTTTTTAGACCCTTAGAAGAGGCGAATCCTTTTGTAGGTGAAAAAAATCAAATACATACAGAACCTGAAGTAAAACTTGAATTTATTTATCATAAATATAAGGAAAACAAGGTTTTAAAGGCATTAATTGAAAATCATCCTTATGAAGAACCTGCTTATGATATCATCAGTCTTGAAAACAAGGATAAATACAACGGATCAGGTTTAATAGGTGAATTAGTTACAGAACTTGATGTAAATCAGTTTCTTGAATTGGTTAAACAAAGCTTTTATACTTCTTGCATCAAATATACACCAGTTGACAAAAAGATTAGAAAAGTCGCATTATGTGGAGGCTCTGGCAGCTTTTTATTATTTAAAGCCATTCAGATGGGTGCAGATGCTTTTTTAAGTTCTGATTTTAAATATCATCAGTTTTTTGATGCCGAAGGAAAAATTTTAATCAGTGATATCGGGCATTTTGAAAGCGAACAATTTACTCCAGAATTATTAGGAGAGGTTTTATTAAAAAAATTTCCTAATTTTGCAATCCTTTTTTCACAAATAAATACGAATCCAATAAAATACTATTCATAATGGAATCTACCATAGAAGAAAAACTAAAGGCATTAGCCAGTTTACAGGAAATCGACTCAAAAATCGACAATATTAAGTCGTTAAGAGGTGAGTTACCCATGGAAGTTGCTGATCTTGAAGATGAAATAGCAGGTTTAGAAACCCGAATCAATAAATTAAAAGACGAATTAGAAGATACGGATAAGTTAATCCACCAAAATAAACAAAGAATAAAAGACGCACAGGCTTTTATTAAAAAATATGAAGGTCAGCTTGATAATGTTAAAAACAATAGAGAGTATGAAGCTTTAAGTAAAGAAATCGAAATTCAAGGTTTAGAAATCCAAGCTGCTGAAAAGCGTATTCGTGAATACCAAAAAGGTATTGAAATGAAAAAAGGAACTATTACTGAAGCTGAAACTGAACTTAGCGGACGTAAATTGGATTTAGAAAATAAAAAATCTGAATTAAAAGTTATTATAGACGAAACAGAGAAGGAAGAAGCTCAATTAATGAAAGAGCGCGAAAAGGCAACCAAAACTATTGAAGAACGTTTGATCACAGCTTATGAAAGAATCAGATCAAATGTTAGAAATGGAATTGCTGTAGCCTCAATCCATCGTGATTCTTGCTCAGGCTGTTTTGGTTCAATTCCTCCTCAAATGCAAGCAGATATTAGAACTAGAAAGAAAATTATTATTTGTGAACATTGCGGAAGAATTTTAACTGACGCTTCTTTATTACATGTAGAAGTTTCTGCATAATTAAAATTATTTTATATCTTTTAATCCCGAAGAAATTCGGGATTTTTTTTTGCATGAAAGGGAAATTATTTTTTTTATTTTTTTATTGGATAAGTATTTATCCTGCAAAGGCCTATTTTTTCGACTTTAATGAAAATTGTATTAAAGCTCAAGAACAAATTCTAAAGTTAAGACTCGATGAAGGCAGAAAAATTTTAAAACTTGAACAGCTTAAAAATCCAAATAATTTAATTCCCCATTTTTTAGAAAATTACGTTGATTTCTTTGATCTTTTTATCTCTGAAAACAGAATCCAATACAAAGAAAAATTAGCCTTGCGGGAAAAGAGGTTAGACTTAATGATGGAAGGTCCTGTAGAGGATCCTTATTTTGCATATACCCATGCGGAAATCGAATTACAATGGTCTATACTTCGAATGAAATTTGGGGATCAATTTAAAGGTGCCTTAGGCTTACGTGACGCCTACAATTTATTAACTAAAAATCGCATTAAACACCCTTCTTTTATGCCTAATTTAAAAAGTGTAGGCATGTTTATGGTATTAATAGGAACCGTACCAGAAAAGTACCAGTGGGTGGTAAATTTGATTGGAATGCAGGGCAATATTGATGTTGGTATGGCTTTGTTAGAAAACTTAATAAAAACAGAGAATCCCGATATGGTTACTCGTTTAGTGATTAAGGAGACTATTTTTATTTATAGTTTTTTAGAAATAAATGTCCTTAAGAATCCGGAAAAAGGATGGAAATTAATTGAAGAAAATACTCGTGATTATAAGACTAATTTACTTAATTGTTTTGTTAGAGCTCAAACTGCTCTTAGGGCAAAAAAGAATGATGAGGTTATTAGAGTAGTTGAAAACAGGCCAAGGGGAAATGAATTTGTTAAGTTTCATTTCTTAGATTATTTACTAGGTATGGCCAAATTAAGAAAACTAGACCCTGATGCAGATCAAGCTTTTTTGCGTTATGTAAGTTTTTTTGGAGGTGAAAATTTAATAAAAGATTCTTACCAAAAGCTCTCCTGGTTTTATTTATTAAAAGGAGATAAAAACTCGTTTGAAAAATATAGATTATTAATTAAAACTCGTGGCCATCTAAATTATGAGGATGATAAACAAGCTATGAGGGAGGTCGAATCAGGGAAAATTCCGAATATTAATTTATTAAGAGCGCGATTATTGTATGATGGTGCTTATTATTCTGAAGCACTCCTTTTATTAAATCAATTTTCTGATAATAGTTTTTTAAACAAAAATGATAAAGCAGAATTTGTTTATAGAAAGGGTCGAGTATATCATGATCTCAAAGAATATTCTGAAGCAAAAAAATATTATTTACTTGCTATAGAAAAAGGTAAAGATTTACCAGAATTTTATGCAGCTAATTCTGCTCTAATGTTGGGAAATATTTTTGAGGAAGAAAACAATAAATCTGAAGCAAAAAAATATTATAACCTATGTTTCAGTTTTCCAAACAAAGAATATAGGAATAGTATTCAACAAAAAGCAAAAGCGGGTTTAAAACGAATAGAATAATGGAAACTAATGAGTTATTTGGCAGCATTGCGGGTATTTTAACAACGGTTTCTTTTTTTCCTCAGGTTTATAAAACTTTTAAAACAAAAAGCGCTAAAGATCTAAGTTTTTTTATGTTTGGCTTATTTACATTAGGAATTATTTTTTGGCTTATTTATGGGATTTTAATTAATTCTAGGCCAGTAATTATTTCAAATTCGGTTACCTTAGTTTCAAGCGCACTGATTTTATTTTTTAAAATCAGAGAAATCATAAAAGAGAAATCTAATAATAAATAATTTATTTATATTCGTGCCGATTTTAGGTTTCTACTCTTTGTAGAATTAAAAGGGAATCCGGTGCCAATTTTGAATTCCGGAACTGTTCCCGCAGCTGTAAATCCCCTCGAAAAGGGTTTGCCATTCTTTGTCACTGTTAAATTTTTAATGGGAAGACGGCAAATACCGGGATGAGTCAGAAGACCTGCCTAAGAATCGCATACTGCTAAAGCTTTCGGGTAAAAAGCTAGGTGGCCAAAAGTTTGAAGAATCCACTAGTTGGACTGTTTTTTCTTTAACCATCCATTTATCTTTAGCTGAGGCGCTATAATAATTTATGAATAAAATCAGATTTTTATTAGCGTCGGTTATATTGATAATGGCAATAAGTTTATCTAAAGGTCAAGATACTCTTACCTTTCATGATACTGTTATTGTTAATTCTTTAAAACCGGAAACTGGATTTGACTCAAAAAGTTTAAAGAGATCCTTTGTGCTGCCAGGAAATAGGTCAACACAAACAGCTGCTGCGCAAATATTTGGAGCAGCGGGGGTTGCTATCCGATTTGAAGGAATTTCGGGTTTAGCAACACCATCTTTAAGGGGAACTGGTCCTATTCATTCCCCAGTTATTTGGGATGGCTTTTCCATTCAAAGCCCAATGAATGGCACTTTAGATCTGAATTTAATACCCTCTTGGTTTGTTGATGAAATTAAAATCCAATATGGTGGGGATGGCGCTTTTTTTGGAACTGGTAATATTGGTGGTGCCATTCATTTAATTGATCAGGCCATTGATACTAATACTCTTGAAGTTAAGGCCGGAATGGCAAGAGCAAGCTTTAGTAATTATTCTATTCCAGGCTCATTATCCATCTCAGGCGAAAAAATAGGATTTAGATTAAAATGGCTAAGTCAAAGTGGAGTTAATGATCATCCATACACCGATCCTAATGATTTAAAGCAAAAAAGACAATTTAATGCTGAGGCTAAATTATTTGGTTTGCAAAACGACTTTATTATAAAATTAACTAATAATACCGAGCTTAATATTAAGAATTGGATTCAAAAATCCGATCGAAATATTCCTGGCTTTTTTGGACAAACATTAAATGCAAGAAATCAAATTGATGAGTTTTACCGCAATTCAATTAGTTTAAAACATACTTTAAATAATAATATAAAATTCCAATTTAAATCAGCCTTATTTCGCGAGTTTTTGTGGTATAAAGATTCCCTTGCGGGATTTGATGAGCAAAGCCAGAGTACCGCTATTTTTAATGAATTCGACTTCATATTTTCTAAAAGTAAAATAGAATTATTAGTTCGAGGATTATATCACCATAATTGGGCGTTTTCGGAAGGATATACAGGTAATGGCGCTTGGGTTCAGAATAAAATTGGTTTAATGACTTTTATAAAATATAAAATTAATCGTTCATTTCATGCAACACTAAATTTAAGAAAAGAACTTATTAATACAATCAATGTACCTGTAGTCCCCTCAGCATCATTATTAATTTTTATTAACAAATTCCTGAGATTAAATATGAATTTTTCTTCCGTTTATCGATACCCAACATTTAACGAATTGTATTGGAATCCTGGGGGAAATATAAATTTATTACCAGAAACAGGGTATAAGGGAGATTTTGATTTAATATTTAATAAAATATATAAAAGAATAAAAATCGAGTCTTCTTTTTCAGCTTATTGGAGCAGAATAAAAAATATGGTTCAATGGCAGCCTAGAGGATTATTATTTGTGGTGCCGGTAAATCTCCTCATGGTTCAAAATATTGGAAGTGAATTTCATTTAAACTTAGAATATAAATTAAATAAACATAATTTTTTAATTAGTTATTCAAACTCATATACAAGATCCACAAATATAAAATCTGCATTTGCAGGAGATAATTCAGTTGGAAAACAACTTATTTATATACCCTTTTATCAAAATAGACTTGGCATTACATACATGAATAGAGCGGGTTTTATATCAACTCAAATAATTAATAATTCATTTTCTTATATCACAGCTGACAATTCCTCATTTATAAAAGGTTTTAACGTGCTCAATTTTTCTGCAGGTATGCCAATTTCAATTTCAAAATCCTTAAGTACAAATATCAATTTCGGAATCAATAATTTATTAAATGTGAATTATATAACAAAGGCAAATTTACCCATGCCAGGTCGAAATTATAGGATACAATTATTAATAGAATTCAAAAATAAGTTTAAACCTAAAAAATAAAATTTATGAATAAAGTAAAAGTATGGTTGTTAAGCCTTTTAGTTGTCGGGATGTACTCTTGTAAAGACGAACCTAATGATTCAGATCTTAAACCACAAACAGATAATTACACAGGTAGTGTGTTAATTTGTAATGAAGGAAATTTCCAAGCTGGCAATGCTAGTTTAAGTGCTTACAATCCAAGTACTGGTTTTTTTAATGATGATATTTTTAAGACCATAAATGGATCTAATTTAGGAGATGTTGTTCAGTCAGTTTTTGAAATTGCTCCAGGTAAATTAGGGATTTTAGTAAATAATTCCTCTAAAATAGTGGTAATTGAATCCACTACTTTAAAGTTTGTAAAAGAAATTAATAATATTGGCAGTCCACGATATGGTTTAAAATCTAAGCTAATTAACGATAGAGCTTATGTTAGTGATTTATTTTCAAAAAAAATTCATGTAATTAACACTGCAACTTTGGAGTTAAGCAATAGTATAGATTTTCCATTTTGGTCAGAGCACATGTATGAATCTGCAGACCGATTATGGATAACTGCACCATCCCAAGATAAAATTTATGCCCTAGAGGTATCTTCAGGACAAATTACGGATAGTATTTTAGTAGGATATTATGCTAATGGAATCCAAATAGATAAAGATAATAACTTATGGGTTTTATCAGCTGGAAATTCATTTGAAGGTGAAGAAGCGCGTTGGGCAAAAATAAATCCTTCAACTAAGAGTTTAATAGACGGAGATAGTATTCCTTCAAGTTATGGTTATTTGGTAGGATTTGAAATTAATAAGAATAAAGATGGGTTTTATGTATATGGGAATGGTGGAATATACACTGTAAATTTAGCGGGTGAGTTTTCAGCAAATCCTATATTCAATATTCCATTTTTTCCATATAAGTTTAAATTTGATGCTAGCAAAGAGGAATTTTATTTCACAGATGCTAAGGACTATATACAAAAAGGCACTTTATATCATACCGATAAACAAGGGCAAAAAAAATCTGAGAAAACGGTTGGTATAATACCGGGTGAAATTTATTTTAATTAAAAAATTTAGTGGGGCTTTAATTAGCCCCATTTTTTTATTATATTTATTGGCATGAGGACAAAAGAAGAAATAGTGAAGAATTGGCTTCCAAGATATACAGGTGCGCCATTAGAAAGTTTCGGGGAATATATATTATTAACAAATTTTTTTAATTACTTAGAATTATTTTCAAAGAAGTTTGATTCTATAATTTATGGAAAAGACAAGCCTATGCAGGTAACTACTGCAAACAATATTAGTATCATAAATTTCGGGATGGGTTCAGCAAATGCTGCAACTGTAATTGATTTATTATCTTCTATACACCCTAAAGCCGTATTATTTTTAGGCAAATGTGGGGGATTAAAGAAAAAAAATAAGATCGGTGATTTAATACTTCCCATAGCAGCCATAAGGGGAGAGGGGACTTCAAACGATTATTTTCCGGCAGAAGTTCCTGCCTTGCCAGCATTTGCATTACAAAAAGCTACCTCAACAGCAATTAGAGATTTTGAGCGAGATTATTGGACAGGGACCGTTTATACAACGAATAGAAGAGTATGGGAGCATGATAATAATTTCAAACAATATTTAAGGAAATTGAGGACAATGGCTATAGATATGGAAACGGCAACTATATTTATTACTGCATTCTACAATGAAATTCCAGCAGGTGCTTTATTATTAGTAAGTGATCAACCAATGATACCAGAAGGTGTAAAAACTTCTGAAAGCGACAATAAAGTAACTTCAAATTTCGCCGATGATCATCTAAGTATAGGAATATCCGCTTTAAACCATTTAATTAAAAATCATTTAACGGTGAAGCATTTGAAGTTTTAAAAATCAAAACCAAGTGCAAAATAAATTATGGGGTCATCAGTAAAGGCTCCATCCTCAATTCCTCGAGAATAATCAACTCTTATAAAATAACCTAGAATTCGGGATCTGATCCCTATACCTGTTCCAGCTAAGAATGGGTTGTTAATATTAGTAATGGTAATTGTATTGCCTCCTTGATCCACTATTCTTGTATTATATGGTTGTTCTCCAAAGGGACTATTGTTTATCCATGCAGTTCCTATATCAAAAAAGGGTGCAATTGTAAAGTTTCTGAAAAAATCAATTCGAATAGGTCTATTTACTAAATAGGAGAAAATAGGAATCCGAATTTCAGAATTTATTAATGCATATTTATTGCCTGACCTAGCTGATTTACGAAATCCTCGCAGATTATTGGCTAATGATTGGTAAACAAATGGTTGGTTTGATTCTGAATTTATCCCTCTGGTTGAACTTGGTCCAATCCAATTTTCCACCCCTCCTAATAAATAATTTATTTTTGCAGAACCAAATGATCCGTTAAATGCGATTCTATTTGCCCAAATTATTTTTTTTGCAATAGGTATATATATTCGGTAATCCACACCTATATTAATCATGCTTGCACCAGAATATTCACTTAGGTTTTGATAATATTCTAAAAAAATCTTTGCTCTTGATCCTTCTAATAGGTTTAAATTACCTGTCGATCTTGTGTTATCATAAACTAAATTTTGTCTAATACCCGTCCAAAAACTAGAAAAATCAGGTGTTTTAATACTTGATGAATCTTGACTCAATAGAACTCTTCCGTCTCTTCTTATAAAAAAGTCGGATTTATAAGCCATCCTTTGGCTTAAAGGTATAATTGGTCCAGCACTGAATTCTGATACTGTTACCCTTTGGTAATTATCCCTTTCATTAATTGAATACCTTCGTGAAAGTCTAAAGAAATTCAAATTCCAATCTATCTTTTTTGAAAGATTGGTATAATCTATGTAAAAATCGCTGCCAGATAAGGTGAATGGCATCCTAAAAGTAGCTTTTATTTTGTGATTATTTTCTAAATCGCTTAATGCTGTGCTTACTGAAGGTAAAAGTATATTTGACATGAAAGGGTTAGAACTTCTGTCAATTGGGAAATAATAAGTTCCTAAAACACTATTATCAAATTGTGTTATTAAATATTCTGGAATAATATTATTGGTATGCCCTTTTGTTTTTGCCCAACTTTCTAAATTATTTCTATTGGATTTAATCTCTAAGTTATTTTTATAATAGTCGGGCCTTTGGTTAAATTCTGATTGAAAATATATGGTACTATCTTTTTTGGCGACCGCTTTTTTTTCTATTTTATTAGAATCAGTTGGAATTCTATTTTCGGAACTAGGATTACTGAAAGTTTTAATTGCTTTAAAATTTGGATCTCCAAATAATACCGGAACTCCGCTCCTTAATCTTGTTCTTGTAGGTCTATAAATAATTTTATTAGAATCATTTAGTTCTTCATCCAAATCTTGGATATATATTCTAAATGATTCTTTTTCTCTAATCAGTTCAGCTTCAGTAAAATCTTCAAGAGAAACATCTCTTGATATTATACTCCAGGTGTAATTTGTAACGGGAATAATCTGCCAATATTTTTTATCAATATTATCCTTTTTAATACGAATTTGACTATCCTGATTATATTTGTTTACGAATAAATTGATTGAATCTGTATGTTTTGATTCAATTATTACTGAATCTATAACCAGGTCATTTTTGATTACGATAATTTTGCTAAACTTCTCAATTTTTTCTTTAGCTCCAAAAGTATTGTAAATTCCATTATTGTCTGAAATAAATGAATACTCATTTGATGGATAGCGGGAGGCTTGGTATTCATTTATTTTTGGAGTATTTGTTAAATTTTCTATCGTATTATTTTTATAGTCTAATAAATAAACATCAAAATATTTATGATCTTGGGATCCCCGAGTTGAAGAAAATAAAATTTTATTGCCCGAACTATCCCCAGATGCCACATCAATATCATCAAATTCATCATTGGTTATTTGAGTATCAATTTTGCCTGTTTTAAGATTAAAAATAAAAATATCGCTTTGACCGGATTTATAGGCACTAAGGATAATTCGATCAGAATTCGGCAAATAATCGAAACTTTGAATACCATCAAATTCAGTAAGTTCAATTTGATCAATAATTTCGTTTTTGGCAGAAATTAATTGATAAATTAAATTCTTACCGTCATGATAAATAAAAGCAATATTTTTCTTATTCCATTTGATTAAAGGATAATTACTATTAGCAATTTTTGAAATTCCTTTGAATCCCACGGTCATTAAATGATTTGCATTACCACGTTTATTAGAAAGGTATATTTTCCTTTCACCGTTATCATCAGTTACAAAGAGAACTTGATTCCCTTTATCATTTAATCTAACATCTTTAAAATCTTTATTATTAATATTTTGAGGAAGGTTTATAGATCTTTTTGGTTGAATTTTATTCTCTAAATCACCAGCATAATATTGCTCTAAATAATCTATCCAATCTTTAAATATGATTTCGGGTGAAACTCCTGTAACATATCTGAAAGCCCCTTCGTACCCTTTACTTATCCTAGTTATATATAAAATTTCTGGAATTGATTTTTCTCCATAAACATTTGCAATAAAAAACCAGAAACTATGTCCCGCAAGGATAGATTCATCCTCACCTAATAAATTAAATTTTCTAAAATCTTTACTAAAGATTTTCACTCTAACTTTATCGTCAACCTCCGTTTGCCAAGGCCCTGAATAATAAGCCACTAATCCTTTATAGAACCAGTTCGGTAAATACAGAAGGGCCGAAGATTGAACTTTTTCTTGTAAAGACCCACCATACATCATTTCAGCTAGCATTAATTCAGCTAATCCTGCTCTAAACTGATGTTCAAAATTACTGTGTGAGCCGTTGAATGCTAATGCAATTTTTTCTTCAATTACATAATTGTAACCCCCTTGGTTGAAAACAAAATCTTTTAAACCAATATTGCTTTGATTTAAATCTTCAGGAGAATTAAAAATTAATACCTGAACCTTTCCAACATACCTATAATCCATTCTGATTTCTAACTCATCAGCAATTCTATTGGCATTTTTACTTAGCCATTTAGCTAATGCTGCTCCTCCATCATAACAATAAAAATCAAAATTTTCGGTAGAGTAAATGGTCCAATTTATATCTTTGGAACTTATTCTATTTTGACCAAATTTTGAATTTACTCCTTGTCCAATTACTTGGTAAAAAGAAAGAAGAAAGGTGATAATTATTAAAATTAACCTGAGTATAGTCATGTTTGGTCAAATTTAAGGAAATTATTAAAATTCTGGTACAACTATAACGCCAATATTTATGCTTTCGTTTAAAACCTTTACCGTAAATCCTTTTCAAGAAAATTCATATTTAATTGTTGATGAAAATAATAATGGTGTCATTATTGACCCAGGATTTATGGACAATCAAGAAAAGTTAATGTTCAAAATGTTTATTTCAGAAAATCAAATCAAACTTGAGGCTATATGGTTAACTCACGCGCATTTAGATCATTTGTTTGGGGTATCTTTTGTAAAAGAAACTTATAAAATTCCGATTTTCATGAATAAGGGTGATGAAAATCTTATTGGTCTAAGTCATATTATTGCTGAATCCTATGGTTTAAAAACTGATCCTTGTCCAGATCCGGATTTTTTTGTTAGTGAAGGAGATATTATGAAAATTGATAACAAAGATTTATTTCAGGTTATAGAGTGCCCAGGTCATTCAGCAGGAAGTATTTGTTTTTATAATAAGGAGGAAAATTTTATTATAGCAGGGGATGTATTATTTAAAGATAGTATAGGCAGGACTGATTTACCAGGTGGAGATTTTGCTATTTTAGAAAGTTCAATAAAGAATAAATTATATAAGCTGGCTGATGAAACAATAGTATTACCGGGTCATGGGCCATCAACTACCATTGGTTACGAGAAGTTAAATAACCAATTTATTAAAGCTTGATTATTGAAATTTTGTATTGAAAAAACGGTTTAAAATATTTTTTTTGAACCAAGCTATATTTCCAACCATTATTTTATCAAAATAGTATTGATTCAGACTTCCGTATTTAGGGTTTATCAAACCTTTTAAAGACTCATCAATTTTTAATAATTGCTCCGCATAAGGTTTATAAAACCAAGATAAAAAATCAGAACCAATTCGATATGATTTTGGAGCTGGGATCCAATTATTTTTCTCATAAAGTTTAACTCCGTGAAAGTGAAAAAAAACGGGTTTTGTTTTGGATCCAGTTTGTTTGTCTAAAACCCAAAAATCTTCTTTATTTTTTTCTAATTTAAATTGTTGGATATTCCAAGGAGCAAGGCATAATTGTTTTATGGATAGAGAGTGAATGCAATTATATTTTTTTTCCCAGTAGTCTAGATATTTTTGATCACCAAACTTTCCTTCCTCTACTCTTGCATAACACCAAGCTAAACAATCTTTTCTCCAGTCACTTAAAACTTTATAGGAATCGGCTTGATTTTTAAAATGCATGAATTGCACACAATAAATTCCCCTTTCTGTGCTTTGGTCATATTCTTTAGTGTAAAAATGAGGGGTAATTAGCACGGATTGATTTTCTTTTAATTCCTTTAAAATAATTTCAGGGGAGTTTAAAAATAAAAGATCAGCATCTAAATAAGTACATTCTGCTTCCTTGAAATTATCAAATACATATTTAATTGTTGAAGGGGTTGAAGTCCAGCAGTATTCAGCTCTTGATCGAGTGCTTTTTACTTTTAAAAGTTCGGAATCTTCAAATTCATTTAAGGATATTGGTATAATATTAGGATCATTTATTTTTTTGAGAATCTCAAAACAATTTTGATCGAATGCAAATACATATAAACGCGCATTCTTTTGAAATTTTTTCAAAGATTCGAGCATTAATAATCCTCTTGAGAGGTAATTTGAATCAAAAAGTGTACAATAAACCATATTATTTGGTGCAAACTACAATATTATCTAAATAGAGGTCCTTGTTTTTTGTGAAAAGAGGACTAAAAGCAATTGCTAAAAGGGAAAGAGGTGCACTAATTACAAGGGTAAAAAATTGAATAGCCCATTTATTTTTTAAACCAAATGCCTTATAAAGAGCTACAATAAATAATTGAACTATGGTTTCTAGAGCATTACCTGATTTGATTTGTTTATAGACTTTAAACCCGTTTTTTTCTAATAAAGATTTTAATCCAAATGATGAATATCGAGCATAATCAAATGGTTGCTCATGTTCATCCCAAGCAAAGGGGAGAGTTAGTAGTAAAAAACCACCAGTTTTTAGGCATCTATGAATTTCTTGAAGGAATTCATCGGGATTAAAAACATGCTCAAGTACTTGATTTGAAATTATAGAATCAAAGTTTTGTTCAGGGAATGGAAAGGTTTTACCATCATAAAATATATCGATATCTTCGTTTTGGTGATCATGGCCAGGATTTTCAATATCCATTCCTATATATAAATCAACCTTAAAAAATGTTTTATAAGGTTTAGAGCCACAACCTACATCTAATAATTTTCCAGAAAACAAAGGAGAAACACTTTGAATATTTAAGGATAAAGATCTTCTAGCAAGGAAAAATGGGTTGAAGAGGACACCAAAAAATCCAGGCAAAAATTGTTGTTTATTTCTCCAGTTTTTAAGACTCATTTTTCTTGATAATAAAGGTAAAAAATCCAATCCCTACATTAGTAAAATCAGGATTTTCATATTTATGAATAACAGTTAGATTATGATATTTTAAAAATTTTTTAAATTTTTTTGACGAAAAAAACCAAGCAGGATAGGTTGCTGGGTATATTTTAGGATTAACAGTTTGAATGGTTAATCGATCATTAGACCCTAATTTTAATGGATGTTTGTCAATTATTAAATATTTGAAATCTAATTTTATTAATTGTTCAAATACCTCATAAGGTTTTTCTAAATAAGGTAATACACAACCTAGAATTAATAAATCAAATTTTTCATGTTTAACAGGTTCAGTATCGTAAATAAACTTTATGAAATTAACATGAGAAGGTACTTCAATATATTTAACGTATACTTTTTGTTCAATTATATACCATTTAAGATTGGGGTATTCAATAAAAACGGGGCGATTTTTAAAATAAGCAGTTGCCATACCTCCTCCAAAATCCAATACCTTTAAATCAGCATGTAGATCTTTTTTTACAAATTCTACCCAAGGGTCAATTTCATACTGATAAAATAATAAGGAGTCTCTTTCAAATTTTGCCCAGCCATTAGATACTTCATAAAATGATCTTATCGACTGACTGATAATGGGTTCATCATTATAGCCGGTTGACTTACTAAGTGCCTTTTGCCATGATTTATATCGCCCTTTGTAGGGCCGCTTGAATATTCTTAATGCGAAGAAAAACCAATCCATTCCGTTATTTTTTTAAAATGTTTTTTGATTTCTGGTGAAATATTTAAAACAAATACTAAAATTAGGATAATTAAAATAAAAATCAAATTTCTGAATAATAAAGTTATAATATCATTCTTTAAATCTAATAGGAAAAGAAAATTTGAAAGAAGAATTATTGGAATTTTTATTGTTACTGCAGAAAACGGGCTTAGATTATATTTCCTTTTAAGGTAAAAAAATCTAAATAAATTTAAAGAGAGAAAAGAAATTATGCTAGCATAAGCACTTCCAATAGAGCCAAATCTACTGACTAATAATAAATTTGAAATTATAAATAGTATCAATACTAAAATTTGAATCAAAAAATTTATTTTCCAAGAATTAGAGTTTATAATTATTTCAGAATTTTGACCAAATCCCATATCGATTAATTTAACCGCGCCTAAAACAATAAATATGTTGAAAATTTCCTTAGAGTTTGCAGGATAAAAATAAGTAAAAACATTAAAGTTTATTACAATAAAACTAAAGATAATTAGCCCAAGGAACCATTGTACCTCCGAGCTTTTTTTATAAATATCATTTAACAAATTAAAGTCCTTATTTTTCCAAGCATTTGAAATTATAGGCGATGTTGTTAGGGATAAAGTTCGGTAAGGAATAATTATTAAAGTAGCTAAGTAAGAAGAAACTTGGAATAAACCGGCGTTATCTATAGAAATTTTTTGACCAATAATTAATAAGTCTGAATTTTCCGCCAATACAGCAACTAAAGTAGCCAGGTAAATAAAACTAGAATATCTATAATAAAGATTTAATAGCTTGGAATTATTTCGGATAATGTCGTCATTTCTAATAATTTTTTTTAATGTTGGGATTAGGATAATTATGGAAATAACATTGGAAAATGAAAAAACAATTAAGAATAAATCAAAAGAAATTAAATTTATTGAATATAACAGAACTAAAATTGTGAGAGTAATTCTTGGTACAATTTCTCTAGTAATGGAAACTTTAATTATCTCTATATTACTGATGGCATAGGCTTCAATTAAATTATAAATTACCAATGAAGTGCTTGCAATGTAAATGGGTAGATTATGATTTTTTAATGAGTTTAGATTACCTGAAAATATCAAACTTTCCAAATCAGTAGCCCATAGTGTTACACAAATCAGTGCCAAACTAATTGCAAGAATTGTTAATATTTTAAAAAAATAAAACGGATTGTTTTTAAAATATGGGTTGAATTTAATAATCCCCTGATTAAATCCTAATCCTGCAATTCCAGCAAAGGTTTTTGAAAATGCAATTAATAAAAAAATGGTTCCAATTTCATTAGAATTTAAATATTGACCAAATAAAAATATAATATTAAAAGCACCAATAGCCAGCCCGGCATAGGAAATAATACTATTTATTATACTATTTTTGGAAATTAAACCCATTTTTGCAAATTGCGAATATATACTTTATATGACACCTTAATTATAAAAGTCTCGAAAAATGCTTTTTAACTCATTTACTTTTTTGATATTTTTTCTTACCTTTTATATAATTTATTGGTTATTAAATAATTATAGAACAAAATATCGAAATTTATTTATTTTCATATCAAGTTATGTTTTTTATGGATGGTGGGATTGGCGTTTTTTGTTTCTAATTTTTTTTAGTTCCATTCTAGATTATTTTTGCGGGTATTCAATAGGTGCTTCAAAGAATGGTTTAAATCGAAAGCTATTTTTGGCTTTAAGTTTAGTTATTAATCTTGGAAGCTTGTTCTTTTTTAAATATTATAATTTTTTCATTGATTCCTTAGAATCTGGCCTAATTAAGTTAGGAGTAAATATAATAACCATAAACGGACTTTACCTTGATATAATTTTACCAGTCGGTATAAGTTTTTACACTTTTCAAACTTTAAGTTACAGCTTGGATGTTTATTATCAAAGAATGAAGCCGAGTAATAATTTTATCAATTTTTTGGCCTTTGTTTCTTTTTTTCCCCAATTAGTTGCTGGTCCTATTGAGAGAGCTTCTAATTTACTAGATCAATTTGAGACCAAAAAAAAATTTATATATGATAACTCTTTACTAGGACTCAAATTTATATTGTGGGGATTATTTAAAAAACTTGTAATCGCAGATAATTTGGCAGTTGCAGTTGATTATTCTTATGATAATTATCAAGATTTATCTGGACTAGCAAATGTGTTAGGAGCTATTTTCTTTTCATTTCAAATTTATTGTGATTTTTCTGGTTATAGTGATATGGCAATTGGTCTATCAAAATTATTAGGCTTTGAATTAATGCAAAATTTTAATTACCCATATTTTTCAAAATCTATCAATGAATTTTGGTCAAGATGGCATATTTCGCTATCAACCTGGTTCAGAGATTATGTTTACATACCATTAGGTGGAAATAAGCTTGGCTTTAATATTCAAATAAGGAATATATTTATTGTTTTTATTTTAAGTGGAATTTGGCATGGTGCCAATTGGACTTTTGTTATTTGGGGAGGCTTGAATTTTATTTATTATTTAATTGAATTATTAGTTAAATGGAAGACTTTAAGGATTCCAAATTTTTTAAAAATATCTACAATTTTTGTTTTTACAACTATCGCATGGATTTTTTTCAGATCCCCAAATTATTATACAGCACTTAATTTCATTGAAAGTTTTCAAAATCCTGCGTCTTTTAGTTTTTTTGAATCTAAAGGGTTAGTTGTCTCAAACATTGTTTTACTAATTTTCTTTATATTCATTGAGTTTAAGGGTAAAAATGAAATTATCCCCATAAATTCATTTTTTAGAAAAAAATACCTAAACTATGCACTATATATTTTCTTAGTTATTATTATAATTCTATTCTACAATAGCGAAGAAACCCCTTTTATTTATTTTCAATTCTAGATTTATGTTTAGACTAGCTTTTCAAATACTCAGGTTCGGATTTTTTGTTTTATTTGGTTATCATTTAATACTTCTTTTATCATTTATATTTATACCTCAGGGATATATTAAAAATATAGGAGCAATTTATTCTAATACAGGATTTATAAATGAAAAGTTAAATGATTTAAGATTGAAAAATAATTTAGATATTTTATTTGTTGGATCCTCGATCACGTACAGGGGAATCAATCCTAATATTTTTATAAAGAAAGGTAAAAATTCATTTAATATAGGTACAAGTAATCAAACTCCAAAAAACAGTTACTTAATCTTGAAAATGATTATTGAGGATGAAATAAAAATTAAACAATTATTCTTAGAAGTTTCACCATTAACCATATCAAGTGATGGAATCGAGTCTTTGGTGGATATTATTTCTCATACACCTAAATTTAATAAAAACTTTTTGGAATTAGTCTATAAATTCAAATCTATTAAAGTATATAATGCTTTAATTTATTCACTTTTAAAGTTTAAATTTGGAATTAAGAATATTTGGGAAGAAAAAACAATAGAATATAGCAACAAAGGTGATTATTATTTTGAAAATGGCTTTGTTGCTAATTTTGATACATGCAAAAATGATTTACATGATTCATTAGCATTAGAATTAGATAATATTTTAATAGAACAATTAGGTTATATCGACTCAATTAAAAACTTATGCGATTACAATAATATTCGTTTCAATGTAATTTCATTACCCAATTTATTGTGTTTTGAACCTAATAAAGACTATTTAGAATTTAATAATTATTTAAATTCAAAGTTTAATTACTTTAATTATAAAGATTCATTAGAATTAGCTACTGAATTTTATTTGGACAATGTCCACCTAAATAAAGTTGGAGCTGATTCCTTTACAAATTATATATTAAATAAATCCTACCTTATTAAATGAATATACCCCCTCGAAGTTGTTATGTTCGATAATGAATCATTCTTTTGAAGGATATAATAATATATTCCAATTGGAAGAGGACTTCCTTTGTAGTTTCCATCCCAATTAGGATTATTTTCATCCAATTCAAACATTATTTCTCCCCATCTATTAAAAATATAGACTTTTAGACCTACAAAGTCACAACCCTGAGGGCTCCAATTATCATTAAGTTTATCTCCATTTGGTGTAAAGGAGTTGGGTAGGTAATAAGTGCAATTGCAGTCCCTAGTTAAAACATTAAAGGAATCTGTAACAGAAAAACACTCATTGAAAATTGAATATTTATAAAAGCCCTGACTCGTTATTGATTTATAAAAGGATGTGTCATTAGGATTTTCATTCCAAATAATAGAATTTCTATCAATGTTTTGTAAGTTAACTACAAAGCTGTCACCTAAGCAAAATGAAAGGTTTGTAGGTAAATTAGTTGGTGGAATTGGATTTTTAAAATTAATTAATATTGAATCTTGAATTAAGCATTCGGTATTAAGCACTTTTACAATCACTTTTTGGTTTCGTGTTATATTGATAGAGTCAGCAATAATTGAGTTGTTCCAAATAATAGATTTATTATTATTCAAATAATTTGTTTTAAGATAAATTCCATTGTTATTGTCACATGCTAAAGAATCACCGAAAATATCAATTGTGTTCAATTTTTCAACAAAAAAAGAATCTTCGTAAAAGCAATTTTTATAAAAAATCTTATAATTATTAAATGTATTTTGGATTGGAATAATTTTTCCTGTCAAATAATTAATTCCATTAATTTTTACGGAGTCAAAATAACCAGTTATTTTAAATTCTATTGAATCTTGATCTGGACAAATTTCTTCATCAATTTCAACTGAAAAATCATTTAAAGGATAGTTAAAATATAAAGAATCAATAAATGAACAGATTTCATTTTTTATTTGATATCTATAATATTTTTCTGCATTAACTGGTCTAGGATTAATTGAACTTTGAAGGTCATCCCAAGTAATTGTAGAATTTATTGGTAAAGAATCAACAAATAATGAATTTTGATCACAAGAAATTAATGTGTCTGGCAGTGATTCAAGACTAACATTTTTTATTTTTATTGTATCTGCCAAACCACAGCCAGTCCAAATAGAGGTTTTCTCTATAACTACATTGTTCATACCTTCATTTAATTGAAGATTAGCTGAATCTAAGTTTTCTCCAATTAGTATATTGTTTAAAAACCATTTCGAGTTTATCTCACCTGTATTTGGATGAATTAGATTAAAAGTATTTGAATTACATATTGTAGTATCTAATTTGTTGTTATTCCCTAATCCTCTATTTACGTAAATAAATTTTTCAACTGAATCAGCCCCACACGAATTTTGAATTTTTAAAACTATTTTATAATTACCTGAGCTATCTAATTTTATACTATCATAAGCGTTGATTATTCTATCATAAATCAGTAAATTATTTTCATTAATGACATCAATTCTCCTATTATTATTAAACATTGGAAAACTAAGATCTTTTATCGTTAGGAAGGTACCTTGACAATAATCTTTTTCATCTAGAAAATAATTTGCTGAAGCTACACAACAATTTTGATTTACAATAAGAAAAATTGTGTCTGAAAAGATTAGTTTGTTTAATTCATAAACATTTAACCTTATTCTAGTATTTGTATCAACGACGACTATTAAAGAATCCGTGTAAGTAGTTATGCTAGTAGCATCGTTTATCCATTCATAAATTAATTTCCCTTCCCTACAATAATTCACGTTTTTTTGGACTATTATTTTTTCACCTTTGCAAACGGTGTCCTTGTAATCTAAAATTATATCAATACTTGGGTTAATAAAAATATTTTTGACTAATGAATCTTTGCATTTTATATCCTCCGAATAGAATATTTCAAGTTTTACTTTATTATTTCCCTTTTTATTAAATCTGTACTCCAAAATAGAGTCGTGCTTACCCCTTAATAATGAATCATTAATATACCAATTTCTTTTGAAGCTTGAGGATCCTGTTGAATTATCTATAAAAATACTATTAGAATCTAGACATCTAATATTTTCATTAAAGTTTGCATTTAACTGACAGGGTAATGGAATGTAAAATTCTTCTGTACATTTAGTTTCGATTGAATCGTTGTATAAATTTGTATAATTATTAATCGTTGCTGCAGCAATTATTTCTGTATTACCAGTATTATTAGTGTATGTATAATTTGAGTTTATGTTAAAACTAGGGTTTGATGAACTGAAATTTATGGACTGTGCATCACAACCACTTATATCCCCACAAGGTGCAACTTTAATGATTATTATATCTTTATCTGTTGAATAACTATTAGATGTAAATGAGAAAATGTAGTTTCCATTTTCATCAATTGTTATTGGATGTCCAAAGAAATTTAATTCTTCATTACCTGCGCCTCCAAACTTCTTTGCCCACGTTATGTTTCCATTCTTATCTAATTTTGATATAAATAAGTCAAAATTTCCAGAGCTAAAACTATTTGTTGTGCCTGTAATTATCAACCCTGAATCGGCAGTTGGTAAAATACCTTTTACTTGATCAACATTTCCACCTGAAAATTCTTTTTGCCAAATAATGTTGTAATTTGTATCAGTCTTTAAAACATTGATTTTATGTAGAGCATTTCCAGCAGTTCCTTTTGAGTTAATAAATGCTAATGAATTGTCTCTTAAATAAACAACATCAGTAAAAATATCAAAACCTGAAGTTATAAAATTTATGTTTTGTATAGTGGTATTTGAAATTGGATTAATTTTTACTCCAACACCGATATAAGGGGTGTTAAAATGATCTCCAGCTCCTACAACAATAATATTTCCGCTAGGAAGTTTTGTTGCACCAGTGAAGTGAGTTGTGGAAAGATTATTCGTGTTACCATATTTTCTTGTCCAAAGAATATTTCCTGATGTATCAAGTTTGGTAATTATAGCGTCTTGAGATCCAGATCTTGGTAATGACCCTGAAGTCCCAGAAATTATTAAATGGCCTTGGTTATTAATAATAATGTCACGCCCATAATCATCACCACCATTGTTATATTTCCTTTGAAAAAGGATATTCAAGTTTTTGTCAAACTTCACAAGATATGCTCCGTCAGGCGTATTGCCAACTAATCTAATATTTGCTAATAAGTAAATGTTTGAATCTGCATCTTGCTCGAATTTGTGGGCATTTTCAAATTCATTTCCTGTCCCACCAAAGGTCAAAATTTTCTTTATATTAAAAAATTTATCAAGTTGTACTATAAGGATATCATTTCCTCCAGCTCCTAAATTTGTTGTTCCTGAAGAAATAAGATAACCTCCATCCAAGGTTTTAAAAATTGAATTAACTGTTTGATTTCCTGGAAGTTTTATTTGTTTTGCAAATCCTGGCTCATTTCCACAATACTGAAAGGGTCCTTTGTTGATAAGTTTGACTATAATCGTTTTTCCTACCTTAAAAGAACATTGTCCCGTTAAAACAGAATCAATTATTATTGGTGTTTCATTTGTTAAATTTATTAAAACATATGATACAGAATCATTAGCGACTGAATGATTTATAGTTTGAGCACCACGTCGAATTTTTACCGTGTAAGGTTTTTGTCCTCTGTAAGTAATTTTTAATGGGTATAATGTATTGCCTGTTATTTTTATTGTATCTACCTCTGTGCTTAATTCAGGAATACGAACTAAAAATTGCTTAATTATGGAGTCTTTAAACCCATTTTTCCAAACCACAAGTTTAATTTCTTTAATTCCTATTGATGAAAATTGGACATTAACTTGGTTATTCTTAGATGTTGAGGGATTTCCATTTTCAAAAGTCCAAAATAAAGAATCAGGATTTGATAAGGAATCTACTTTAAAATTAGTTAGTCCATTTGGACACGATTCTGAATAGTTGGAATTGAAATTTGCAAAAATTGGTTTAATACACCTTAAAGCATTTTCTGCATCAATTAATCCCGAACCAAGAAGCCCTTGATAAGAAGGGTTATTCGGATATATATTTAATGCTGATTGTTTTATGCAGTTAATTATTTCATTATTGGTTAAATAAGGATTTAAGCCTTTTAACAGAGCACATACTCCAGAAACTATTGGAGCAGCCATTGATGTTCCACTTTTAAACTCATATAGGTTTGTATCTTTAGCAATACAACTAAATATAGTCGAACCTGGCGCACAAATATCAACAAAGCCACCATAACTTGAAAAACTTGATTTTTTGTTTGATTGGTCGGTTGAGGCTACAGCAATAACATTTTTATAACCAGCAGGATAATTAACTCTTAACGAGTTATCGTTACCTGCTGCCGCTACAAAAATCATATTTTGGGAATATCCATAATCTATTAAATCTTCAACTGTTTTGGAAGGCCACCCTCCGCCAAATGACATATTAACAATATCTGCTCCTATAATAATCGAATATTCAATACCTTCTAATGAGTTAGTAATTGAAACACCATTTGAATTATCTTTTGAGGCCTTTATAGGGATAATGGATGTGTTAAAACCTATTGAGCTAATTCCCTTATTATTATTAGTTTCTCCAGCAGCTATTCCTGCAACATGAGATCCATGGTTAAAATGATTAAGGTTTCTGTTAGTTGGTGGATTTGGGTTCCCATCTGAATTTCCAACATCATATCCTTTATAATCGTCTATGTATCCATTATTATCATCATCAAGGTTGTTATTTGGTATTTCATTTACATTTGTCCAAATTTTATTTTTCAAATCTTCATGATTTAATAAGATTGCATCGTCAATTATTGCAATTTTTATATTTGATGATCCTTTTGCCAAATCCCATGCTGTTTCGCTTTTAATGTTATTATGATACCATTGTTGAATAATCTGTGGATCGTTCGGAAGATAAAATGAATAATAAATTGGAGCGAATTCCCAGTATTCGATGAAATCTAATTTATTAAGTAATTCAATTACAATTCGGATATTTGATTTATCCAATAATTTTATTGTATAATGATTTTCTCCTCTCGGAAATTTTAATTTAAATGTTTCAGTGATGCTAATATCTTCCAATTCATTCTTGGACAGAATCTCATAAAAGTCAATTTTAAAGTTACTTTTAACAAAAATTCGACTTGAATCAATATGGTCGTTTGATTTTACTGTTTTACCTAAAAAAACAACAAATAAAAGTAGGAGAACTTTATTTTTCATTTCAAATTTATTCCTTACAAAAATAATGATAAAAATTATATTTGGAAAATAAATGAAAATTTTACATTTAAATACATTGTATAAAGGGTTTATTGACAGATTAGAAAATGATCTAAGTAAAGATTTTTCTTATGAAGAAATCTTAAAAACCTTATTTTCTAAAAGATTTGCTCTGTCGGATTATTGGAAATTTAATCTAGAGTATCATTATTCTTATATCGTTGAAGAAATTTTTGTTAATTTTAAATTTGTCCAGGAGAAATGGTTCTTTGATTTTATTGGTAAAAATAATGCACCTGATTTAATAGTTATTTTATTTGAGCAAATAAAATATTATAAGCCTGATATTATCTTCGATGACTCTGGTGGCTTTTTAAAAGACATTACTTATAATAAAATTAAAGAGAAGTTCCCGTTTATCCAAAAAATAATAACCTGGGACGGTTACACTTTAAGTGATCCAAATAATTTTATTGGTACTGATTTGTTGCTAACTTGCGTTCCAAGTATTCAAGACAAGTACGCAAAACTAGGATTCAAAACTGAAAAATTACCTTTTGCCTTTGATAAAAGGATTTTAAAAGAATTAGGAAGTTTTAAACGTGGAAATTTTTTATCATTCTGTGGTTCTGTTAGCCTTGATCATGAAGAAAGATTGAATTATTTAATTAGCATGAAGAACTCTATTGAGTCCAAATATTTTATCGGGAATCTTGATGGAATTAGCAGTTATTTTTCAAAAAAATTATATTATCTTATCTTAAAAAAGAATTTTAGATATTTCCTTAAAGTACATAAATTGAGAAAATTAAATTCAGGAAGTGTTTATGGACTGGAAATGTATAAAATTTTAGCTGAATCATTTGTCACTTTCAATATTCATGGGGATTCTGTTGGTAATTATGCAGGAAATATGAGGTTGTTTGAAGCTACTGGGGTTGGGACCTGCTTACTTACGGATTGGAAAAACGATTTGAGTTTATTGTTTGATCCAGATAATGAGGTAGTAACTTACAAATCAGTTTCAGAAGCAAATTCAAAGCTTAAGGAGTTGAAAAACAACCCGGCATTACGGAATAAAATTGCTTTAGCGGGTCAAAATCGAACTTTAAAAGATCATAGTTATGAAAAACGAGTAAAAGAGTTAAAAGATTTAATTGAAAATTTATGAAAACAATATTTTTTCTTTGCGTTTTTTTGATCCAGTTTAACGATTTTGTTATGGCTCAAAAAATTCAATTTGATTTTGGAAAAGACTGGAGACCTTTTTTGGATACATTTTGGTATCCAGAAAGTAAGAATTTAGATTTTTTAAGAGGTAAAGAGTTTTATAACAATAATGGCATAAAAACCAATGGATTAGACAGCTACTATAAGATTCATTATCAATTTGATAATAAGAATCGGGCAATTTTATTAAGGTTTAAAATTAATAAATTTTTTAAGTTGGCAAGCCAAATTTTTATTAATGATAACCCAGGTTTAGATTATGGTGCTGTCAATGTGAATTGTAAAATTAATGGGCCATATAAAGTTGTTTATTTTATTCTTGGAAATTCGAGAGCGGTGTTACATGCTAAAGAAAATATTTGGTATACTATTTTGATAAATCAGTCAGGGTTAATTGCTGACTATTTTGTTAATGGTAAATTCAAAAAACGAGTTTTTACAAATAATGTGACTTCATTAAATGGCGAATTTGGCGCTTATTTTGGAATTGGTAGAGATGGTGAAGCTTATCCTTTTGATGGTTATTTTGATGAATTCCAATTTTATGAACGGCCTTTAAATAAAAAAGAAATAACGGAATTATTTAAAAAATTTGGTTATATATACAAGAATGAAAAAAAACGACCATATTATTTAAATAGAAATCATTTCCAAGTTTTTATATATAAAGGCAGACTGGTTTTTAGGTTAGTTGATGATCAAAATAAAGAATGGTACAACTATTCATATAGAATTGAAAAAAAGAATTATTTAATCCGAAGGCTTAACGCAAATATTTTATGCCTGTTTTTTCCTAATAAAAAGATTAAGTTCAATGAGCTAATTTATATTAATAAATTTGGCTGGTTTAAAAAAGAAATAATTATTTGATGCCCACCCTCTTCCTTATCCCTAATTTCCTTGCTGATGATTCTAAGTCTGATCTTAGTGTTCCTTTACCAGCCTTCGAACTTCAGAAGATCAACTCCCTTAAATACTTTGTGGCTGAGTCTGAAAAGGCTTGTAGGGCTTTTATCAAATATTCAAAACATTTGGTCCACCAAAATGATTTAATTATCAATACCCTCAATGAGCATACCCATCCTAGTGAATTAAAAAAACTAATCCAACCCTTAAATAACGGATATGATATGGGCTTGATTTCTGATGCAGGCCTACCTTGTGTTGCCGACCCAGGCTCTGATTTGGTCCTCTTGGCTCATAAATTAAATTTTAAAATAGACCCTCTCGTTGGGCCTTCTAGTATCATGTTAGCTTTAATGGCTTCCGGATTAAATGGTCAAAATTTTTCCTTTCATGGTTATATTCCTATTAAGCCTGAACCACGAAAATCATTTCTTAAGTCCCTTGAGCCTAATATTTTAAATCATAAATATTCTCAGCTTTTCATAGAGACTCCTTATCGGAATATCCCTTTCTTTAATGAAATATTAAACACTTTCAACCCCAAAATATATCTTTCTATTTCTGCTAATATCCACGGAATCAATCCTTACTATAAAACCCAAAGCATTGGCGACTGGAAAAGAGTAGAAATTCCACAAATTATTCATAAGGTCCCTGCTATCTTTATTCTAGGTTTACCTCAAAATTTATAATTTATCCCTCATAATCAAACATATATTTTATTTATTTGCTTTTTTCAATAGGCTTTTCTATCTTTGACTAACGACTGTTAGCGATTGATGGATAGAAAAGAACAAATACTGAGTATTGCAACTGAACTTTTCAGTGTTAATGGCTATTCTGCCACCTCTGTAAGAGATATTGCTGAAAAGGCTCAAATAGAAGCACCTTCCTTATACAATCACATCAGTTCTAAAGAAGAAATTTTACAAATAATCTGTTTTTCCCTTGCGGGAAAATTTATTAATGCAATTGATGAGGTAAATGATATTTATTTTGATGCAGAGAAGAAATTGCGCATGGCAATTCAAAACCATGTTGAAATTTTAACAAACAACCTGCCCCAATCGATTGTTTTCTTATATGAATGGAGAAGATTAGGCCCAGATAACCTAAAAAAATTCATTCAACTTCGCGACCAATACGAGAAATCTTTTATTACCATACTTGAAGATGGTGAAAAAGAAAACTTGTTTCAAGAAGTAGATAAAAAATTTGCAGCACTTAATATCCTTGCATCTGTTAATTGGATTGTAGAATGGTATAAACCAGATGGGAAAATGAGTCCAGAAGAAATTTCAGAAAAATTATCCGATTTTATATTATCGGGCTTAAATAAAAAGAAACCATATTAATATGTACGGTAACGCTTATATCGAAAATGATCCAAAAAACCAGAATAATTCATTGGTTGCTGGTGATGATCCCATTAAGTTAGCTGAATTCGAAGCTCGAATTGCAGCAGGAGATAAAATTGAACCTAAAGATTGGATGCCAACTGAATACAGAAAGCAACTAATCAGAATGATAGAGCAACATGCTCATTCCGAAATCATCGGGGCATTGCCAGAAGGGACTTGGATTACTAGAGCTCCTGGATTTAGAAGAAAATTAGCCCTTATGGCTAAAGTTCAAGATGAGGTTGGTCATGCTCAATTATTATACTCAGCAGCTGAAACATTAGGAAAATCTAGAGAAGACATGATTAATGATTTAATCTCTGGAAAATCTAAATATTCCAATGTGTTTAACTACCCAGCATTTACTTGGGGAGATACCGCTGTTATTGCTTGGTTAATTGATGCAGGTGCAATTATTAATCAAGTTGCTAACTCAAAAGGTTCATACGGACCATATTGCAGAGCTTTAGAGCGTATCTGTGCAGAAGAGTCGTTCCACTTAAAATATGGACATGATAACGTGGTGTTTTTAGCTACGGGGTCTAAAAAACAAAGACAATTAGTTCAAGAAGCTTTAACACGCTGGTGGCCACCAATAATGCACTTCTTTGGTCCATCAGATAAGGCCTCAATACATACGGAAACCTTAATGCGTTGGAAAGTAAAAATGGCAACTAATGATGATATGCGTCAGCAGTTTCTTGATATGTACGTTCCAAAAATTTGGGATTTGGGATTAGAATTGCCAGATCCAAATTTGAAGAAAAATGAAATTACTGGAAAATGGGAATATAGTGAGCCAGACTGGAATGAATTCAAACGTGTAATCAATGGCGACGGCCCTTGTAATAAAGAAAGATTAGCAGTAAGAAGAATGGCTGAAGAAAGAGGCCGTTGGGTGCGTGAAGCTCTTGCAGCTAAAGATGCTAGATATGTAACTCCTTTAGCATAATGGATAAAAAGAAGAAAATTATGTTTATTACCATTGGAGCACTTAATTTTTTTGTTCTCCTTTCTTTTATCCTTTTTATTAAGTTATATCTCAAGAAATAGAAAATCTTGATAGACAAAAAGCCCCTGACGCGCATGTGTTAGGGGCTTTTTTCATTTTAATTTTGTCGAACTTATTAATAAAATGACATTTCAACTTTGAATATGGATAACCTTTTATCAAATATCCAAAAACACTTATGATTATTTGAAAAAACAAATGTTAACCCATAAAAAAGCCCCGATTTGTTTATCGAGGCTTTCTGAAAAATAATTGTAATTAAATTATAGTCCTAATAAAATCTCATGCAGGTCTTTACCTCCACTTAATAATAAAGAAGGATTCTCTAACATCTGTTTAACTTTTACTAAGAAACTAACAGATTCTCTACCATCAATAATTCTGTGATCGTATGATAAGGCAATATACATCATCGGACGAGCTACAATTTGCCCGTCTTTCACCACTGGGCGCTCAACTATATTATGCATTCCTAAAATTGCAGATTGAGGAGGATTGATAATCGGAGTCGACATCATTGAGCCAAACACTCCACCATTGGTTATGGTAAATGTTCCTCCGGTCATTTCTTCAATCGTTAATTTATTATCTCTTGCTTTACCCGCTAATTTTAAAACCTCAGCTTCAATTTCAGCTAAGCTCATAGCCTCAGCATTTCTAATCACCGGAACCACTAAACCTTTAGGTGCAGATACCGCTATTGAAATATCAGCATAATCATGGTACACAATCTCTTCACCATCTACATAGGCATTAACCGCTGGATAAAGTTTTAAAGCTTCAGCACATGCCTTGGTAAAAAAGGACATAAAGCCTAGGTTTACACCAAATTTCTCTTTAAATTTATCTTTATACTTTGCTCTTAAATCCATAATTGGCTTCATATCAACCTCATTAAAAGTGGTTAACATGGCTGTAGAGTTTTTAGCATAAACCAAACGAGAAGCAACAGTCTTTCTCAAATTGGTCATCTTTTCTCTACGATCAATTCTAGATTTTTCGGTATTGTGAGTTACAGTTAATTGAGCAGAAACCGCATCAGCCTTGGTAATTCTACCATCTTTACCTGTACCATTAACATTTTTAGGATCTATACCTTTTTCTGCTAAAATTTTTGAAGCAGCAGGAGAGGGGCTACCCTTTGCATATGAATCTGATTTTGAAACATCTTCAGCTTCTTTTTTGCTAGGCGCTGGGGCCGGACTTTCAGCCTTTGCAGCAGGCTTTTCTTCCTTCTTCGGTCCAGCAGGTGCTGCCGCAGAAGTATCAATACTGGCTATTATAGTTCCAATAGCAACAGTCTCGCCTTCAGCAACGCTAATTTTTATAGTACCAGAAGCCTCTGCATTTAATTCAAATGTTGCTTTGTCTGATTCAAGCTCACACAATAATTCATCCATCTCCACATAATCCCCATCTTTTTTTACCCATCTTGAAATGGTTACTTCATTTATAGATTCCCCAACTGAGGGCACTTTGATTTCTAATGCCATGATTTATCGGTTTGCTGCAAAGGTAATAAAAATGCTAAGTTCTAGAACGTTTTTATTAAACGAAATGAAATTCCTGCAGTAAACGGATATTCTTTAAACCATCTTTCATACTTGGTTTGGCTTGTTATAGCCCTTGAAAATGAGCTTACAACATTTAAGTTTAGGTCATCTTTTAATTTAATTTGAACTCCCAATGAAGTATTTACCCCAAAATAAGACCTGAAACCCGGAAAAGCATCTTTACCCTGCACACTTACAAAACCTACATTATCTAAGTCAGCATAATAAGCCGATACATATCGTAAAACATTAAAAGTTAATCCCAATTCTCCAATAAAACGAATTTTCTGTGATTCATTTCCACTCGTATATTGCACAAAAAGTGGAATCTCCCTTCCAAAATAACGGTTTTCATGAGTAAAATCAGATCCGGCTACTATAGAATCACCTCCGTTTACATAATCAGAAGGATTAAATGCTGGGGTGCCACTGTATTGCGGATCTATGCGGGTGGTACTTTCAAAACGATCATTATTATTTCTTATTAAATTATAACTCAGTTTGGTATAACCTTGACTCACCTTAAATCCACTACCAATAGCCCAATTTTTATTAAAATTATAACCCATATTTAAGCCAAAACTCCAGTGTATTCCAGGGCTCTCAATTTTCCTTCTTAAATTTTTATTATTCTCATAATCTTGCTTATTTACTAAAGTAGATTGCACCGCATCATCCGGCGATTTGACGGTGTTACCATAAATTCCGCTTTGAACCCCAAACCCTAACCAAAAATATTTAGAATTTGTAGGGGCTTCAACCTTAACCTCATCAGAACCATTCTTTTTTCCAGATTGAGCCAATGAACTTGCCTTCGACTCATTAGTATCTATATTTTCAGGTTTCAATCCCTTTTCCCCTTGCGGGATTTTTATTTCTTCCACAATTTCTCGCTTCTCTTCTAATTGATTTAAAAAATAAGTTAATCCAGTTGAATTATTTTCAATTCTTACACCTTGCGCTGCTAATCTATCATCTTCTAATGTTTCTTGAGAATTTAAAGATTCATTAGTTTTGTTCATTTTAGTTATTTCGGAATTTTCTCCTTCATTTTTCCCTTGCGGGATAAGGGTTCTATTATCTTTAACTTCTTTACTTAAATCAATTTTATTATTTCCTTGCGGGATAATTACTTTCTCCTCTTTCTGACTTTCTTCTAATAATTGGCCATCTACCGCTTGATTATTCATAATAGGATTTTCTCTTAAATTTTCAGGGAAATGGGATTCAGACTTTTGAGTTTCTGAATCCCCGTTTACTACTAGCTGTTTATTAAGTGAAAATGAAGAAGTTTTATATAAGCCAATAACTGCTGTAGCTAATCCGGCAAATAGTAATATTATAAAAATTACCCGTCTTTTTTTACGGGGTAATTTCGCCTCAATTTCAGGCCATAAATCTTTGGATGATTCTGGCTCAAAATCGTCAAACTTTCCTTTAAAAAGCTGCTCCATGTCTTTTTCAGAATTTGACATAATGTTCAGTGTTTACGTTATGATTTTTTTTTAAAAGGTCAATTAAGAAATTTCTGGCTCTAGAATATTGTGATTTGGAAGTCCCTTCGGTAACTCCTAATATTTCCCCAATTTCTTTATGCGAGTAACCCTCTATGGCAAATAAATTAAATACCATTCGGTAACCATCAGGTAAATATTGAAGCAGATTAATAATTTCTTTTGCACTTAATTGCTCAATTATTCCAGGTTCATACCCTGAATCACCTAAGCTTAGCACATCTTCAACAAATAGATGTTTTTTGTTTTTACGGTAATGTTCAATACTAACATTTACTGTAATTCTTTTTAACCATCCTTCAAATGACCCGGTGGGTTGGTAATTTCCAATGTATCTAAATACCTTAATAAATACATCTTGTAACATATCTTCAGCTTCTAAATCGGTTTTAGCATAACGCATGCATATACCTAAAAGTCTTTTATAATACTTTCGGTAAAGCTCTTCTTGCGCTCGCCTGTTTTGGTTTTTACAAGCTTCAATTATTTCTGCTTCAGATATGGCCATAAACCTTAATACCTTTAAAAACGGGAGCTATTTAGATTACGTTGCGTGAGAAATAAAATTTGTTTCTTCATCTAATAAAAAAGGCCACCCTTTTGAGGTGGCCTAAGTCTTAACTTAAATTTCTTTATTTATTACCAGCAGGATTTCCCAATCGTATCATTGCACAACGGAAACCTATGGTATTTGTACTTTGTTTTTCGTCTAAGTACCTTCTGGTACCAGGGCTTAACCAATAAGCTCTATCATTCCAGCTAGCACCTTTATAAACCCTTGCTTTGTTATTAACTAATGAAGTTGCGCCATACTCATATTGTTGTTCACCTTCATTATAAGTCTCTTCATCTAAATAGCCAATATTATCAGCTTTGGTATAATTTAAACGATCTTTATTTTCTTCTTCGGTAACTTTTCTTTTCTTAATTCTACCCAATGAATCTTTTTCATCAACATATCCATCTGCATCCAAAACCTTAGTTTCATAATCATTACCTCTAAAAGGGTTGAAATCACTAATGTCCTCTAAGGATAAAGGACGATAAACATCCATCACCCATTCTGAAACGTTACCACTCATATTATATAAGCCGTAATCATTAGGCCAGTAAGATTTTACAGGGGTAGGAATCATACCATTATCATTAAGGTTACCAGCAACACCGGCATTATCACCTCTACCTCTTTTAAAGTTAGCTTGAATTTTACCTCTATCTTTTTCCGGGCCTCCTCTTCTGGTGGTTAAACCATTCCAAGAGTAAATCTTTTTGGTATTAATATTTTCAAATTCAGAATTTCCGATATTAGCATATGCTGCAAATTCCCACTCAGCCTCTGTAGGTAAACGATATTCTGGCAATAAAATACCATCTTCCATTTGCACTTTACGGGTTGTTCCTCCTGGAGAAATATCTCTCAAATCACGATCAACTAAACCATCATACTGACCAGCTAAATAAGCTTCAGTATTGAAGTTATCTTCATTAATCTGTTGAGAAATATAATCTTTATTTTGAATTTTTTCACGAATCATGATCATTTCGTTTACACGATCTGTTCTCCAATCGCAAAATGCAGTTGCTTGTATCCAACTTACTCCAACTACTGGGTAATTTTGGTAAGATGGATGTCTTAGGTAATATTTTACGTAAGGCTCATGAAAGGCCAAACGATCTCTCCAGCAATTAGTATCTGGTAATGCTTTGTTATGAACTTCTGGGTAATCTACGTAAACGCGCATTAACCATCTAAGATATTCTAAATAATGAATATTAGAAACTTCTGTTTCATCCATATAGAAACTTGAAACAGTAACTCTTCTTTCAATATTATCGTGTTCGTAAGTTACATCTTGTTCAGTAGAACCCATGGTAAACGTACCACCTTCTACTAATTTCAATCCCGGTCCGGTTTCTTGACCTTCATAGTCCCATTTTTGAATACCGCCCCAAGTTGGGTCATTATAGTTCCAACCGGTAACTTCGGATTTCTGGGTTTGACAAGATGCCATAAATAATACGGTACCTGTTGCCAATAATGAAAGTAAACTTTTTGTATTTTTCATCTTTTATAAAGACTATTTATATCGCAATAACGTAATATTTTCCTAAAAAATTGTCCAATTATACAAAATTTAAATTAAAAATCAGGACAAGTTAATTTTCTGTATCTCTTGTTTGGCTTTTTAGAGCACCATTCTATAGAGGTTGAAATCTCGTGAGAGCCTGGTGCTGCTGGCCTAGCAGATGATACAGTGATATCATAACTATATCCAAATTTAAATTTATTGTATCGTACTCCTAATAATAACATTAGAGCATCGGCGTTAGGTGCAGTTTGTCTAAACCATAAACCCGTTACTAAAGGACCTTTATTTACATAAAATCCAAAATTGATTTGTAAGAATCTTTGTTGATACATTACTAATAAGTTTGGAGAAAGTGTCATGTCTGGGGTTTGCCCTCTTCTAGTTTTAGATAAAGGTAAAACAACACCTCCATGTAAGGTGAATCTTCTAGGTAAGGTAGTTCCGTCTTCAGTATTATTAAAGAAACTCTGATTTGGTTCAGTGATATTATGAGCGGCTAAACCAACAAAGAAATTTTTGGTATAACCCACAAAACCAGTTGAAAAGTTCGGATAACTTACTTGATTATTTGGTAATTGTTCTTGAGTTGGTAGAATAAAACCTCTTCTTTCAACAATTTGATCAGAAAATCTCAATTTGTTGAAATCAATTTGCCTTTGCATGTAAGTAGCTTGTAAACCAGCTCTAATGGTAAATTTCTTATTTACATTAATTTGATAAGAATATATACCACTAAAAGCGGTGGTAGTTAATAAACCATCACCAGCTACATCACGCACGGCCATTATACCAATACCACCACCTAAATTATCGATGTGTTGGTCAAAAGATCCAGCGAATGTTCTAAATGTTCCTGGTAGAGAAGGCCATTGGTTACGGTAATTTAATACAACTCTTCCCCCGCATTCTCCTGTACCCGCCATGGCAGGATTGGTGTAAATAGGGGCAGCGTAAAACTGCGTAAATTCAGGATCTTGAGCAAGCGCCAATTGGCTAAAACTCAAGCCTATCAATAGTGCGAAAAAAGAACGCAGCAACCTAACGGGTAAAAATTGCGTCATATATTTAATTAAGTTTAAACAATGTTTTACTTTTGATACTTAAATTAAAAACGTATCGTTTAGTAAATATCAAAATTACGAAAATTGTATGCAATTATATCAATTCCGCCGAAATATTTTCACAAAATTGCTTTTTAGCATCATTTTTTTCGTTTTCTTCTCTTTAGACACGTTTTCTCAAGTAAACGTTTCCTTTCATCGAAAAATTGCATGGGAATTAAAAAATTACGGAAAAGATCAAGGAAAAAGCGATAAAGTTTTTTGGTTTGATGCTGCTCAGAGCTCGGAAAATAAATTGCCCTCTTTTGTTGAAAATTTAAAATCGGATATCATCCCTAATGGTATAAAAAATATAGTTAGCTCTTACTTAAGTCCCGAAGAAGCCCATTTTTTACCGGGTATTGAAAATATCACTAGTCAATATCAATTTAAGGTTGTTAGCTCCGTTCATAAGAAAGAATATATTCACCAAGTTCAAATCATTCCCATTCGTTATGATTCTAAAACGGGACTTTATGAAAAAATTGAGTCTTTTGAATTTGATTTTAGCGCTAATAACACATCCCGCAAGGTAGAAAAGAAAGGTGCTACTGCTTGGAAATCTGAGTCTCTTCTTAAGTCTGGTTCTTGGGTTAAATTAGGAATTGATAAAGAAGGTTTATATAAAATTACGGCCACAGAGCTTATAGCAGGTGGTTTAGCTCTGTCTAATACTCCAATTAATGAAGTTAAAGTTTATGGTAAACCTGGCGGAATGGTACCTGAATCTAACTCCATTGCGCGTTTTGATGATTTAGAAGAATTAGCTATTGAGATAACAGACTTAAACTCAAATGGTATTTTTGACTTAAATGATTTTTTAGTTTTTTATGCTGAAGGCCCGCATAAATGGGACTTTTTTCCTTCAGCTAAACTTTTTAAATATCAGAAAAATTATTTTTCAGAATTAAGTTTTGTTTTTGTTAGTTTCTCTGCTGGGCAAGGTAAAAGAGTAAATGTATTAAATTCGGGCTTAGCAGCAAATTATACAAGCAGTACTTCTGATCTATTGTTTCATCATGAAAAGGATGAAATTAATCTGGTGAATTCTGGCAGAGAATGGTTTGGGGAAGAATTTTCTAGAACCCTTACCTATAATTATAGCTTAAGCTTTTCTAATATTGATAATTCAGTTCCTATGAGTTTAATTGTTCAGGGTGCTGCTAGGTCAACAAATAATACCTCTTTAACAGCTTCAATAAATGGGGTACCAAGTATTACTCAAAATTATCCTGGAATTTTTATTTCTTATGACAATCAATTTGTTTGTAATCCAATAACAACTAGCGCAAATTTTCCTGCTACACCGAATATTAATTTGGGTTTGAGGTATAATAGGTCGGGAACTTCTGATCGGGCCTTTTTAAATTATTTTGAAATCATTGGTCGTAAGCGCAATGTTTTTACAGGGGGACAGGCTTTATTTTTTGATCGATTTTCTGTGGAAAATAACCGTATTACGGAGTTTGAATTTTCCATCGCGCAAGCTCAAAATTTAAAAATTTGGGAGGTAAGTGCTTTTAATTCAGTTTCACAAATAAATTATGTAAATAAAGGAAATGGAATTGTAGGTTTAACTCTAGCTACAGGCGATTTGAAAAAATTTATTTTATTCGATGGAACTCAGTTTAATACTCCTGTTTCGGTATCTAAAGTTGAGAATCAAAATTTACATGCAATAGGTCCACAAGATATGATTATTGTTACGGTTCCTGATTTTAGACATTTAGCCGATCAATTAGCCGATTTTCATAGAAGTAAAGATGGTTTAAGGGTTGAGATTGTTTACCCATATGATATTTACAATGAATTTAGCGCAGGAGCTCAAGACATAACAGCCATTAGGGATTTCATGAAAATGTTATACGATAAGGCAGGAAATCCAAGTGATTATCCTAAGTATTTGTTAATGTTTGGAGATGCCTCTTATGATTATAAAGACCGAGTAAAAAATAATACCAACTTTGTGCCTACTTATCAAAGTTATAATTCCATTGACCCTATTTATTCATTTAATTCTGACGACTATTTTGGGTTTTTAGATGATAATGAAGGAAATTGGGAAAGCGGCGGGGCTCATTCTTTGGATTTAGGAATTGGGCGAATTCCGGCAAATACCTATGCTAGTGCTGAAATTGCTATCAATAAAATTTTTCAATATAAAGACGGTTCTAATTTTGGCGATTGGAGAAATAAGGTGGTATATGTGGCTGATGACGAAGATAATAATTGGTTTGTGAGAGATTGCGAGCGATTAACCGATCATATTGCACAAAACCAACCCAATTTTGAAATCAATAAAATTTATTTAGATGCCTACAAGCAACAATCTTTAGGTAATAAATCCGTTTATCCAGAAGTGAATGAAGATATCAGCCGATTAATAAATTCTGGAATTTTGGTTTGGACCTATATTGGGCATGGCGGTGAAGATGGTTTGGCCAATGAAGACATTATTAATATACCCATGATTAACTCATGGACAAATGGAAATAGGTTACCTTTATTTGTTACTGGGACTTGCGATTTTAGCCGATATGATGATCCCGCTAAAACCCCCGCCGGAGAAATAGCTGTTATGAGAGCAGGAGGTGGAGCCATTGCTTCATTAACCACCTTAAGAATAGTTTACGCAGATGATAATTCTTTTATAAATGACGCTATCGTATTTGATAATTTATTAGATCGAAAAGCGGATGGTTCTTATTATACTTTGGGTGAGATTTATATGAATACAAAAATTAATATCTCCTCTGGTACTGCTAAAAACTTTGGATTATTAGGTGATCCAGCCTTGACCTTAAATTACCCAGAAAATCAAATCAGCACCACTGAAATTAATGGAAAAACGGTAGGAGTTGAGACTGATACCATTAATGCACTTTCGTTAGTTACGGTAAAAGGAGAGGTATTGGATCAATCTGGAAATAAAATGAATGATTTTAATGGATTTGTATATCCAACTGTGTTTGATAAAATCAATAAATTTACCACTCTAGGCAATGATCCTGCTTCTGTTAAGCAAGAAATTGAGCAATATAAAACCGTAATTTATAAAGGTAAGGCAAGCGTAAATAATGGAGAATTTGAATTTTCGTTCTTTACTCCTTTGGATATTAGTTATACCGATGGTTTAGCACGAATCAGTTATTATGCAGAAAACGGAGCCGTTGATGCTCATGGGATTTATAATAATTTTACCATAAAAGGAACCTCAAGCTCTGCGCCTCAAGATACTTTAGGTCCGCAGGTTTGGTTATATATGAATGATAGCACCTTTATTTATGGTGGAATTACAGATGAAAATCCAAGATTATTTGCAGTGGTTAAAGATGAGCATGGAATAAACACTACTGGAAATGGAATAGGAAGAGATTTAATTGCTGTTTTAGACAATAATACTCAAAATCCAATTGTATTGAATGATTTTTACAGAGCTCGAGCTGATAAATATAATGAAGGTGAAATTATTTATCCTCTTTACAATATTAATGAAGGGGAGCATAGTTTAATGATTCGGGTTTGGGATGTATATAATAATTCAGCCACCGCTGAAACCAAATTTGTGGTAATGAAGAGAGAGAATTTTGTGATTCAAAATTTAATGAACTTCCCTAATCCAATGAAGAGTTTCACCAATTTTGCCTTTGAGCATAATAAAACTGGCGAGGCTATGGAAATTACCATTGAAATTTTCACTCAAGCTGGTGCCTTGGTTAAAACTATGAGCACCCAAGTTGAAAATGCACCCGCTCGTTTTGAGGATTTAAAATGGGATGGAACTGGAGCAAGTGGTGTATTACCTAGCGGTATTTATTTATATCGAGTTACTGCAAAAACAAGTGCTGGACAAACATCTAGCGCAAGTGCGCGTTTAGTTCTCATTAATTAAAATTCATTTATCTGTAAATACTTTTATATTTGCAATCCTTGGCAATTTTTAAAAATTAGAAAATTTAGACTTATATAATGATTTTCAAGAAGTTACTGTTATCAGTTTGTTTTTCGGCATTAGTGGTTGGGTATTCTGAGGCGCAATTCAGACCGATTTTGCCGAACAATGCTATATCTACCTCAGTTCCTTTTCTTTTAATTTCACCAGATGCAAGAGCAGCAGGTATGGGAGATGGCGGCGTTGCTAGTACTCCAGATGCAGCCTCAGGTCATTGGAATCCGGCTAAGTTTGCTTTTATTGACAAACCTGGTGAGGTGGCATTAAGTTTAACCCCTTGGTTAAGGCAATTGGTATCTGATGTAAATTTTGCCTATTTAGCAGCATATGGTAAAGTAGGTAAAAACAGTACCTTAAGCGGTTCATTAAAATTTTTCTCATTAGGTAATATTGCTTTTACAGATGAGCAAGGAAATTCATTAGGAAATTTTAATCCCAACGAGTTTGAAATAGCTTCTTCATATTCAACTAAGTTATCTAAGCATTTTTCAATTGGGGTAGGTTTAAAGTTTATTTATTCTAACCTTGCGGGAGGAATAGCTGTTCAAGGAGCTGAACCTCGTCCTGGAATTGCAGGTGGGGGCGATATAGGGTTCTTTTACAATAATAAAACCAAGGTTGATAAAAAAGAGCTTAATTATTCAATCGGATTAAGTATTTTAAATATAGGAAACAAAATAACTTATACCACATCAGCTGAAAGAGATTTTATTCCAACCAATATGAAATTGGGATTTAGTGTAATGTATGATATTGATGAGTATAATAGTATTGGTGGTTTGTTTGATGTTTCTAAATTATTAGTTCCAACACCTCCACAATATTTATTGTCATCAAACGGAATTACCGATTCTATTGATAATAATGGAAATAGAGTAATAGAAGAAGGTAAAGAGCCTAATGTACCTGTTATTCAAGGTATGGTGCAGAGTTTTTATGATGCTCCAGGAGGATTTTCTGAAGAATTAAAAGAATTAAATATCAGTTTAGGTGCTGAGTATTGGTATAGAAAGCAGTTTGCAGTAAGAGCAGGTTATTATTATGAGCATCCAACAAAGGGTAACCGTCAATATTTAACCTTTGGTGTTGGTTTTAGAATGAATGTATTTGGTTTAGATGTGGCTTATTTAGCTCCAATAGCGCAAAGACATCCATTACAAAACACCTTAAGATTTACTTTAAGTTTTGGTTTAGATGCTTTTAAATCAAATCAGAAAGAAACCCCAGGCAATTAAGAAATTAAAGTTTTTGTATAGAGCCGGTTTCTTTGCGATTCCGGCTTTTTTTATAGATTTGCGAGAATGGCTCATATTATAGATATTCCAGGATTTTCAGACGAAAGAGGAACCTTAAGAGTTTTAGAAAAAGTGGTGCCTTTTGAAATAAAAAGGGTTTATTTTATTCATTGTTCTGAAGGAACCGAAAGAGGTGGGCATCGCCATAAATCTACTACACAAGCCCTTATTTGCATTAATGGGTCATGCGTAATCAGTAATCATGATGGTAATAAAAAAGAAGATTTTCTTTTAGATTCTTCATCCAAATGTTTGATATTAAATCCAGAAGATTGGCATATCATGCATAAGTTTAATAACAATGCAACCTTATTAGTATTAGCTTCCACCTTATATGATGTTAATGATTATATAGACGAGCCTTATGAATAATATCGATTATGAAAATTTAAAAGGATTAAATGCCCCTTTTAGAGAAGAATATATTAAAAAATACACTGAAATTTTAGATAAAGGCTGGTTTATTTTAGGCTCAGAAGTAGAACAATTTGAGAAAGAGTTCGCTGAATACCTAGGCGTTCCATATTTCTTGGGCTTGGCCTCTGGTTTGGATGCTTTAGAATTGCCTTTAAAAGCATTCGATTTTGAACCAGGATCAGAAGTTATTGTCCCCTCAAATACCTATATAGCTACCATAAATGCTATTTTAAATACAGGGCATAAACCTGTTTTTGTTGAGCCTGATATTAATACATACAATATTAATCCCGCAAGGATAGAAGAAAAGATAAATAGTAAAACCAAAGCAATAATGGTGGTTCATCTCTACGGTAAATCATGTGATATGGACCCAATTTTGGAGCTTTGTAAAAAATATAATTTAGAATTAATTGAAGATTGCGCCCAATCTCACGGAGCTTTGTATAAAGGTAAAATGACGGGTACCTTTGGTATAGGAGCATTTAGTTTTTACCCAACTAAAAATTTAGGTGCTTTAGGTGATGCAGGTGGAATTGCTTTGCAGGATGAAAAATTATATCAAAAGCTAAAAGCTTGGAGAAATTACGGATCATATGTGAAGTATAAAAACGAATATATCGGAGATAATTCGCGTTTAGATGAAATTCAGGCTGGCTTTTTAAGAATAAAATTAAAAGCTTTAAACGATATCAATAATCACAAGCGTAGCTTAGCCGAAATTTATTTTAATGAGCTAAATGCTAGTAAATATATTCTTCCCGCAAGGGATAAAAACTATTTTGATGTTTACCATATATTCTCATTAAGATCTGAGCGCAGAGATACTTTAAAACAAGAATTATTAGAGCTAGGAATCAAAACAGAAATCCATTATCCTATAGCCCCTATAGATCAAAATAGCATTAAAAGCGCCTTTGAATCTAGAGCTTGGAAGTTAGAAGACAAGGATTTTGAAATAGCCCGAGAAATTCATGCTACGGAATTAAGTTTACCTATTTCTACAATTCATAACGAGGAGCAAATTCAGTATATTTGCAAGGTAATGAATGCTTTATAATTGAAAATCAAATTATTAGATAATTACGATTCCTTTACTTGGAACCTGGTTGAGTATTTAAATCGATGTGGAGCAGAGGTCTTGGTAATAAGAAATGACCAGTGCAGTGTAGAAGATTTTTTAGCAGGTGAATATGATGGAATTATGATTTCTCCAGGTCCTGGAACGCCCGCAGAGTCTGGTATTTTAATGGATTTATTAAAAGAAGCATTAGGTAAAAAGCCAATTTTAGGTATTTGTTTAGGTATGCAAGCCTTGGGAATTTATTATGGAATGGATTTAAAGCGCGCCAACAAACCTATGCATGGCAAAATTTCTGAGATTGAATTAAACGCTGATCATTTTATTTTTAAAAATTTACCCAGTAAAATTAAGGTTTGCCGCTATCATTCATTAGTTATTGAATCGAGTCAGGCTAATTCTGATTTAGAGATTTTAGCAAAAAGTATGGATGGTGAAATTATGGCTATTGCTGATGATAAAAATAAGATCTGTGGCTTACAGTTTCATCCTGAGGCAATTTTAACCGAATTTGGACTACAAATGATAGATAATTGGCTGCATAGTTTAAAATACCAATAAAACCACGATATTTGTAATTTCAAATTTGTTTATATTTGGACTATTACAAATTAATAACAACTGATAATGGAATTTAATCTTAAAAAGGAAGGTAAGTATACCTATATTGAAGAAGGAGAGGGAGAAGTTGTTTTATTACTGCACGGATTATTTGGTGCATTAAGTAATTGGAAAGATGTATTGGATAAGTTTAAACCCAATTATAAAATTGTTATTCCACTAATGCCTTTATATGAATTGCCTATTTTAGGGACTTCTGTAAAAGGATTAGCAGAATTTATACATAAGTTTGTTGAGTTTAAAGGATATAATAATATAACCCTATTGGGTAATTCTTTAGGGGGGCATGTAGGTTTAGTTTATTATTTGGCCCACCCAGAAAGAATCAAATCAATGGTTTTAACAGGCAGTAGTGGCTTGTATGAAAATGCTTTTGGTGGCTCATACCCAAAAAGAGGTGATCGTGAGTATATTCGGAAAAAAGTTGAATATACTTTTTATGATCCGGCCATTGTTACGGAGGAGCTGGTTGATGAGGTTTTAGAAATCACCAATAATCGTGAAAAAGTAATTCGCGTATTGGCTTTGGCTAAATCGGCTATAAGACATAATGTAGGCAAAGAATTAGGTAAAATTAAAGTCCCTGTTTGTTTAATTTGGGGTAAACAAGATAAAATTACTCCACCTGAAGTTGCTGAAGAGTTTAAACAAAATATTGAAAATGCAGAATTGCATTGGATGGATCAGTGCGGTCATGCTCCGATGATGGAGAAACCTTCAGAATTTAATATTCTTTTGGATGACTTTTTGAGCCGAATTCATAATAAGAAAGAGGTAAATTCTTAAATGCTTGCCAAAGAATTATTATCCACCCGACTTTTTCCTTTAAAGAAAACAGATAGTTGCGCTAAGGCATTAGAGTTATTAAATGAACTCAATGTAGCTTATTTGCCAGTAGTAGATGAAGATATTCCTCTAGGTTTAATTTCAGCATCGAGTTTAATTGATGTAGAAAAACCTGCTAAACACAATATTGAAGCATATATTCAAAAAGATATTCCGTATCAAATAGATCAAAATCTGCATTTATTTGAAATAGTTAGAATTTTTACCGAATCTCCGGCCACCGTAATTACAGTAGTTTCAGAAGATAATCATTATAAGGGGATTATTAGTGCTAAAGAACTTATAGCTAATTTAGCCACTTTGTCATCATTTGGAGAATCAGGCTCTATACTTACATTAGAGCTTGAACAAAGAGATTATTCATTAGCAGAAATTTCGAGATTAGTAGAGTATAATAATGCAAAAGTATTAAGTTTATATATAAGTAAACCTAAAGAAGATAGTGGTATTATACATTTACATTTAAAATTAAACATCACTAATATTCAAGCCTTAATTGCAACTTTTGAGCGTTATGGTTATCAAATTATTGGATCATATTTTAGAGAAGATGAAGATTTATCTTTAAAAGATCGATACGATGCTTTAATGAAATATTTAAATTTATAGTAATGGTTAGGCTTTTATTAGCCCTTTTTTTGTTTTTTCCTTTATCTGCCGAAGCTACTTTTTATCGGGTAGCCTCTATTTCTATCAACGGCAATAATAAAACCCATTCTAAAATCATACTCAGAGAATTAGATTTTGATGTTGGAGACAGTATTAAAGCGGATCAACTCGATAAAGTTATACAACAAGCTAACGAACAGGTTTTTAACACTTTTTTATTTATTCAATCTCAGGTAAAAGTAGATAGCATAAATAATAATCAAATTTTTATCTCGATTCAAGTTAAGGAGCGCTGGTATGTATTTCCGGTCCCTATATTAGAGTTTGCTGATAGAAATTTTAATCAATGGTATTTAAGCCGAGACCCAAGCCGCCTCAATTATGGATTGTATTTAAGATGGGACAATGTAAGAGGAAGAAGAGAATCATTAAGATTAAATCTAACTAATGGATATACTAGAAAAATCGGGATTTTTTATCGATTTCCATTTATTTTTAATAGTAAAACATTAGGATTGGATATAAACTTAAATTTAGTAAATAATCGCGAAATTGGATTTAGAACCGAAAAAGACAAGCTGCAGTTTTATAATGATGATAATTTAGATATGATTAAACGACGGGAGTTTGGGATTGCCTTAACATACCGAAAGAAAATTTTTACAACTCAATCATTAGGTTTAAATTATTATCAAATTGAAATTGCAGATACTGTAACACAATCCACTTTAAATCCTAATTTCCTTGCGGGAGGAGAACGAGTGCAAAAATCATTGGAGTTAAAGTATTTATTAATTCGAGATCGCCGAGATTATAGGCCATATCCATTAAAGGGAGATTATACCGAAATTGATGCTTCATACAATTCATTAGGGTTAAAGCAAGAAAATATTAACCCTCAAAATGGATTATTTCGTTTTTCAATTAATTATAGAAAATACTTCGATTTAGGTAAGCGGCAATATTTTTCCCTTGCGGGAAAAGTAAAAGTATCGAATAATTTTAATATCCCTTATTTTAATTCAAGGGCTTTGGGTTATGAAGATTATTTGAGAGGTTATGAGTATTATGTAATTGATGGAAGCCATTTTGCCCTTTTGAAATTAAATTATAAAATAAATATTATTAAACCAGGCGCCATAGAATTTAAATTTATTCCAATTCCTAAATTTAATAAGGTTCCCTATGCCTTATACTTCAACCTTTATAGTGATGTTGGATATGTAGAAAACAGGATGCCGAATATTTATGAGAATACTTTAAATTCGAGGACCTTAAACTCTTACGGTGCGGGTTTTGATTTTGTGACTTATTATGATAGGGTGGTTCGCTTTGAATACTCATTAAACACCATAGGAGATCAGTTTTTTTACTTGCATTTTAAATCGGCTTTTTAATTATTATGAACTTAGGAATCTATTCAAGAAATATTAAAGATAATCAGAGCCGTAAGGTATTGGATGAATTATTAAGAGTTTTAGATAAAAAAGAAATTAAGGCTTGGGTTTATGAAAACACTGCGAGTTTATTAGATAATTATCATGGAAAAACCTTTAATACGGAAGATCTTGAACAAAATAAAAAGTTATTAAATTGGGTAATCAGTATAGGGGGTGATGGAACCTTATTGGATTTAGTCCCAATAATTAAAGATTCCGAAATCCCTGTTTTGGGAATAAATACAGGCCGCTTAGGTTTTTTAGCAAGTATCAGCATCGAGCAAATGGAAAGTGCCATTGATGAATTGATTATTGGCAGTTACCATATAGATAAGCGTTCGGTTTTGCAATTAGAATCGGATCAAATTTACTTTGGAAAAAATCAATTTGCATTGAATGATTTTGTGGTGCATAAGAATGATAGTTCTTCCATGATTACTATAAATACCTATTTAAACGGAGAGTTTTTGAATGCGTATTGGGCTGACGGATTAATAGTTTGTACTCCAACGGGATCAACAGGATATAGCTTAAGTTGCGGAGGGCCTATTTTATTTCCGCAGAGTTTATCATTTGCATTAACACCAATTGCTCCACATAATTTAAATGTTAGGCCTATAGTAATTTCTGATGAAAATGTTATTTCATTTGAAGTTGAGGGAAGATCGAGTTCTTTTTTGATTTCATTAGATTCTAGGTCTATTTCAGTGGGTTATGGGGCTCAACTTGCCATAAGAAAAGCTGATTTTTCAATGAATTTAATAGAGCTAGAATCAGGTAATTATTTAGAAACCCTAAGACGAAAACTCATGTGGGGAATGGATAATAGAAATACTATTCTATAAAAATCAAGTAATTTTTCATAAAAAATATTTTCTAAGCCATAAAATAAACTATATTTGCGACGCACAAATAGTTCAGTAATGAAGTTCAAAGCAATACTTTTATCCGTTTTACTAGCAGGTTCTACAACTGTAATGGCCCAAGAGTGGGAAGTAGGTGGATTTTTAGGTTTAAGTCAATATCAAGGAGATTTAGGAGCAGATCCAGCAGATAACCCTGTGTCGTATTTTATTAAAGGTAATAGACCAGCAGGTGGAGTTTTTGGTCGTTATAATTTTAATCCAAACTTTGCATTTAGAGGAGGATTAAACATAGGTTTAGTAGCGGGTTATGATAAATATAATTCAGCTGGTACCAGCCGTGAAGCTAGAAATTTATCATTCCATAGCCATATCATTGAATTGTCTGGAACTTTTGAATGGAATATTTTAAAATATATCCCAGGTTCTAAAAAATACAGATGGACTCCATATTTATATGCCGGAATAGGTGCATTCCACTTTAGTCCAAAAGCTTGGTACTTAGGAGAACGTTATAATTTAGGTAAATTAAATACTGGTGTTCCTGATTACAGTAATATTGCTATTGCAGTTCCAATTGGTGGAGGTTTGAAATTTAATATTAAACGTGATTTAACTTTAGGAATTGAAACTGGGTTAAGATTTACCAATACTGATTATATTGATCATGTAAGTGGAGATAGAGCAATTGACAAAACCAATTTACCTGCACCTGACGCATATTTTGTAGGTGGTTTAAGACCAGGTTCAAAAAGAGGAAACGAACAATATAAAGATACATATTTATTTGTAGGTATAACTTTAACGAAAACTTTACGTCCTTATCGTTGCAGATAATTAAAAAGAGTAATTTATTTTATAAATTTGAGGCGGACTTTTTTGGTCCGCCTTTTGTTTTTTAAATATACTATTGGTTCAACTTTATCGTTTATAAGAAAATGAGAATACTTTTTACTATATTAATTCTGAGTTTCTCAGCACTAACAAGCTTCGCACAAAAATCTGTTGAAGTAGGTTTGTTTTTAGGTGCTTCTAATTATTTTGGAGAAATTAATTCTGATTGGGATCGTAACAATAAATTTGCATTCGGTTTAGTTGGAAGATATAATCCTAATCCATATATCAGCTTAAGAGGTTCTGTATTTTACGGAACAATTGGAGCTGCAGACTCAACAACTGGGGTAGCTTTACAAAGAGATCGTAATTTAAGTTTCCAGTCCCCAATATTTGAGTTTGGCGCACAAGGTGAGTGGAATATTTTTGGTTTTGATCCAGCGGGAAATAAAGGTAAAGCATTTACTCCATTTCTTTTTGGTGGTGTAGCAGTGTTTAAATTTAATCCAAGAGCCTATTTTGAAGAAGAATGGGTTGAACTACAACCACTAGGCACTGAAGGTCAGGGTACTACACCTTTACAAGAAAGAAAAAAATATAATTTAACTACATGGAGTGTTCCATTTGGTTTTGGTTTCAAAGCTAGGATTACACCTAGATTATCTATGGCTTTTGAATATGGATGGAGATTAACAGGTACTGATTATATTGATGATGTAAGTACCACTTATGTTGACCCTCAAATTTTAGAGGGTGCATATGGTTACCGTTCAGCAGAGTTATCAGATAGAAGTAGACCAGAAATTAGAGCAGAGCATGGTCCATATGATATTTTAACTGGAGTTGGTGATGCAAGAGGTAATCCAGATAACAAAGATTGGTACACTTTTGCAGGCTTCACCTTCACTTATACCATTAATTTGAAAAGAACGAAGTGTTATTCATTCTAAAAAATAAAAAAATATTAATTCTGGCTTTGGTATATTTAATATCAAAGCCAATTTTTTCTCAAAAATGGGAGGTTGGTGGATTTTTGGGTGGAACTAATTATTCTGGTGATATTTCAAGACATCCTAATATCGATCATACCCACATTAGTTATGGTGTTCTAGGAAGATTTAATTTTAATCCTGTTCACGCGTTAAGAGCCTCAATTTATCACGGTAATATTTCTGCAACTGATAAAAATAATTCTGTTTACAAAAATCGGAATTTAAGTTTTCATTCTCCAGTAACTGAGTTTTCATTAGTTTACGAGTTTAATTTTCAACCCTTTGGAACCGAACCGTTAAGTAAAAGAGCTAGTTTTTATATATTTTCAGGAATAGGTGCCTATCATTTTAATCCAAAAACTCATTATAATGGCACTGAATTTAAGTTGCAGCCACTTGGAACAGAGGGGCAAAACTTACCTGGAGGAAAAAGATATTCAAGGGTTTTACCAAGTATTCCATTTGGAGTTGGGCATAAATTTTTAATAAATCCAAATTTTACATTAGGTTTTGAATTTGCCTATCGTTTAAGTTTTACCGATTATTTAGATGATGTAAGTGGTTTATTTCCAGATTTTGGAACACAAAACGCTGCATCAGGGAATATGTCGGCTATATTATCAGATCGTTCATCAGAAATTGGGGCAGAATATAATGCTTCGCCAAGGCAGATGAGAGGAAATCCAAGCATTAAAGATCATTATATTTTTGCTGGAATAACCCTAACTTATCGCTTTACTCCAGTTATTTGTTTTGGAAAACGTTATTAATTGGCAAGGCAAACCTATTTTTTTTTCTTACTTTCGCCCAGAATTTTTTATTAATGGACCTAAAAACTCAATTATTACCTTCCAGATTACCCGAACATATTGCTATCATTATGGATGGCAATGGAAGATGGGCAAGAGGAAAAGGAAAATTTAGAATTTTTGGACATGAAAACGGAGTTACCAGCGTTAGGGAGACCACCGAAGCTTGCGCTGAATTAGGAATTAAATACTTAACTCTTTATGCTTTTTCAACAGAAAATTGGCAAAGACCTGCCGACGAAGTAAACGCTTTAATGAATTTACTCGTTAAAACAATTGAAAAAGAAATGCCAACATTACAAAAGAATAAAATAAAATTAAATGCAATAGGCGACTTAAAAAGTTTGCCTGAAAATATTTATTCTCGATTATTAAAGGCGATAAAAGAAACAGAAAATAATAATCAAATGACCCTCAACTTGGCTCTTAGTTACAGTGCTAAATGGGATCTTACACAAGCAATAAAAGGCATTTCTCAAGATATCTTGGATAAAAAAATAACGGTAGATGATATTAATGATGACCTAGTTAATCGTTACTTATCAACTCGAGATATGCCCCATCCTGAATTATTAATTAGAACAAGTGGTGAATATAGAATTTCCAATTTCCTATTATGGGAAATTGCCTATTCTGAATTATATTTCACACCAGTTTTATGGCCCGATTTTAGAAAAGAGGACCTTTACAAAGCATTAATTGACTTTCAATCTCGCGAGCGCAGATTTGGAAAAACTAGTGAACAAGTTAAATGAAAAAATTCTTAATCAGCCTCTTTACCATATTAAGCCTAGCATTCCCAGCGTATGCTCAAACCGATTCATTGGATATAAAGTCCATGGATTTTTACCCCCTCAATTATAATAATCCTAAAAAATATACCCTTGCGGGAATTAAAATTTCTGGAGTAAAATTTTTAGATACCAAAATATTAACGCTATTAACTGGTTTATATGAAGGTCAGCGAATTAGCTTACCCGGTGATGAAATATCTAAAGCCATTGAAAATTTATGGAAACAGAAATTTTTTACGGATATAAAAGTTATTGTTGAGAAAATTGAAGGAGAAGAAGTATATCTTATTTTTCATTTAGAAGAGAGACCCAGATTGGCCAATATTGCCATTAGGGGTTTATCAAAAAAACAATCTAAAAAACTGAGAGAAGAGATTTCTGCTCAAACCAATCAGATTGTTAATGAAAACATGATTAAAAAAACCGAAAATGAAGTTTTAAAATACTACAATGAAAAAGGATTTTTAAATACTAAAGTTGAGGTAATTTATGAAATGTTAAATAATGGGAAAAACCAAGCCCGTTTGATTGTTCAAGTTGAAAAAGGTCCTAGAGTAAAAATTAATGATATCAATTTCGTAGGAAATCAAAGCTTTAGCGATGCTAAACTAAGACGTTTATTCAAAGAGAATAGAAGAAGAAATATTTTTCGTTTTTGGAAGAAATCTAAATTTAATGAAGAAGATTATAAAGACGAACTTTTACAGGTTTTAAATTTTTATAATGCACAAGGATTTAGAGATGCAGTTATTATTAAGGATACTATTTACAGGTTTGATGATAATAGCATTAATATCGACATCACTATTAGTGAAGGAAAGAAATACTATTTTAGAAATATTGCTTGGATTGGGAATAATAAATATTCAGTAGATACATTAAGAAAGATATTGAATATTCAAAAAGGAGATATTTACGATTATTCTACCCTAGAAAGGAACTTAAGAGCCCATCCTGCGGGAATTGACATTAGTACCCTCTATATGGATCAAGGGCATTTATTTTTTAATGCTGACCCAGTAGAAGTTTTAGTTGATGGAGATAGTATAGATTTGGAAATTAGAATTAATGAAGGTCCTCAGGCTACTGTAAATAAAGTAACCATTACAGGTAATACCAAAACTTCTGATTATGTAATAATGAGAGAGATTAGGACAAAACCTGGGGATAAATTTAGTAAAACTGATATACAAAGATCGATTAGAGAGTTAGCTGCCTTAGGGTATTTTGACCCAGAAAAATTGAATGTGGTACCAACACCAAACCCATATACTGGAACGGTGGATATTGAATACCAAGTAGAAGAGAAATCATCAGATCAAATTGAATTATCAGGCGGTTTTGGGCAGGGATTTGTGGTGGGAACATTAGGTTTAAATCTAACGAATTTTTCAACCAAGAAATTAATGAATAGGAGGGAGTGGAACCCAATACCAAGTGGAGATGGGCAAAGAGTAAGTTTAAGAGCACAATCCAATGGTTCATTTTTCCAAAGTTATAATGCATCATTTACAGAACCTTGGTTTGGAGGTAAAAAACCCAATAGTTTATCTGTTTCTATGTACCATAGTATCCAATCTAATGGAGTTAGAAGACAAGATGTAACCCCAACAAGGCAAAGACAAGCTTTAAATATTACTGGGTTAACTATAGGGTTTGGTAAAAGAAATAAAATTCCTGATGATTTTTTCACCACGAATATTATGCTTAATTACCAATACTATAATGTGCAAAATTACCCGGGTATTATTGCATTTAGGGATGGGTTTAGTAATAATATTAACTTAAGGTGGATATTACAGAGAAATTCAATGGACCAGCCGATTTATCCAAGGAGTGGAAGTTCATTCTTGTTTTCTGTTCAGGCTACCCCACCTTGGTCTAGATTCTCTGATAAAAATTATGCCGAGGCTACTGCTCAAGAAAAATACAGATGGATTGAATACCATAAATGGAAATTTGAGGGAGCTTGGTATACCAAGTTAGTAGGTAATTTGGTTTTAACCGCCCAAGCGAAAATGGGTTATATGGGTAATTACAATAAAGATATTGGGGACGCCCCATTTGAGCGTTTTTATTTAGGTGGTGCAGGTTTAATAGGGTTTAATATTGATGGTAGAGAGTTAATTGCCTTTAGAGGATATGAAGATAATTCAGTCACTCCCGAAGGTGGTGCAACCGTTTTCAATAGATTTACCGTTGAATTAAGATATCCTATATCTTTGAACCCGCAAGCAACAGTTTATGTACATTCATTTATGGAAGCCGGAAATTCTTGGTCGAGTTTAAGAACTTATAATCCATTTGGCTTATTAAGGTCGGCTGGAACTGGAGTAAGAATATTTTTGCCTATGTTTGGGCTATTGGGGATAGATTGGGGATATGGATTTGATGAAAATCCATTCCGCCCTGGTACAAATAGAGGTCGTTTCCATTTCTTTATAGGACAACAATTTTAACCGATGAAAAAATTATTATTCCTTTGTTTATTTACCATTTTGTTGCCTTTGAATAGAGCAATGGCGCAAAAAGTGGCTTTTGTAGATACGGAGTATATTCTTAACCAAATGCCAGAATATAAAAGTGCGCAAAAGCAAATTGATGCTTTGGCACAAGAATGGCAGAAACAATTGGAGAAGATGAAGGCAGAATTAGATAAGCTCAAGGAGACTTATAATGCCGAAAAGTTTTTGTTATCTGAAGATTTGAAAGCTCAGCGTGAAAAAGAAATACAGGAAAAGGAGCAGGCTTACCGAACTTATCAAAGAGAGAAGTTTGGATATGAAGGAGAGTTATTTAAGAAGAGACAAGAATTGATTAAACCTATTCAAGACAGAGTTTTTGATGCTATTCAGAAAGTAGCCAGAGATAATGCCTTAGATATTATATTTGATAAATCAGGTGCAGTTACTATGTTATTTGCCAATCCACGTTTAGATAGAAGTGATGAGGTATTAGACGAATTAGGAATTGTGCCAAGTGGAGTAAAAGGAGAAAAGGAAAATAAAGATTCTGACACTCAAGATACACCGCCAGCTAAAGAAGAAAAAAAACCAATAAAACCTAGATAATTTTATTATGATGAAACCGATGATTAAAAAAGTAGTGGTTCTATTTTTATTATTTGCCGCAGTAAGTTTTGGACAAGATGTTTTGGCTCAAAAAGTAGGACATATTAATGTAGACTCCTTAGTTAAAATGATGCCTCAATATGATACTGCAGAAAAAAAATTACAAAAATATGCTGCTGAATTACAAAAGAGCATTGATAAAGCCAAGAAAGAATATGAAAATTTGATTAAAGAATATCAAGAAATTCCACAATCTGCTCAATCAACCAAGAAATTAAAAGAAAATGAGATTATAGAGTTGGAGAATAAAATTCAAACAAGAACTGCAGCGGCTCAAGAAGATTTAGTTTCCATGCAGCAAGAATTATTAAAACCTATAATTGATAAAGTTAAAAAAACTATAGAAGAAGTAGCCAAAGAAAAAGGTTACACTTTAGTTATCGACTCATCAACTGGAATTTTGATTTACTCATTACCAGCAGATGATCTAATGAATGAAGTTAAAAAGAAATTAGGTATTAAATAGTTTCAAATAGAAATATTAAAAAACCGCAAATGGAATTTATTCTATTTGCGGTTTTTTTAGTTTATATCAATAAATTGCCAAGCAAATAATAAAAGATGAATTCTCAGCAAGCAATCGGCATATTTGATTCTGGTATAGGTGGTTTAACAGTAGCTAGAGCTATTAAAGACATTCTTCCAAACGAGGATTTAATTTATTTTGGAGATACTGCCCATTTACCTTACGGCGATAAATCAGCCGAGGCCATAAAATCATATAGTGTAAAAATTACTGAGTTTTTGATGACTCAGCATTGCAAAGCTATTGTAATTGCTTGTAACACAGCATCAGCAGTAGGGTTTAAAGCCGTACAAAAAACCTTTAAACACCCAGAACTCGTAATTAATGTGATTGACCCCGTTTCTGAAAGAGTGGCTTTAAGAAAAGGAATTGATAAAGTTGGGGTTATTGCCACTAAAAGAACGGTAAGCACTAAAGCTTATTCAAAAAGATTGTTAAAATTAAAAAAAGAATTGAAAGTAAGTGAGCTAGCCACACCGTTGTTAGCTCCAATGATTGAAGAAGGTTTTTTTAATAATAAAATTAGCCAAACTATTATCAATTCCTATTTATCTAAGAAACCATTAAAAGATATACAGGCCTTGATATTGGGCTGTACCCATTATCCATTAATTGAATCAGAGATTCATAATTATTATGGTAAAGGAGTAGAAATTTTTGATTCAGCAAAGATTGTTGCTGAAAATTTAAAAGAGGTTTTATCAAAGAATAAGCTGTTAAAATCAAAGGGTAAAGGGAATTACGAGTTTTATGTTTCTGATTATACCTCCAGTTTTGAGCAGACCGCAAAAATTTTCTTTAAAGAAAAGATCAAATTGAATCTATATCAGTTATGGAAGTAAATTATTCTGCTGAGTGCAACCATTCGACAAATACAGCCGTTTTTCAGATGAAATTGCTGGTGAACGCGCGATTACCAAACCTTAGTTCTTTGATTTCTTGATGAGTTATGAGCAAAAAATCAATATTGATTATTGACGATCTTCATCCTTATTTTATGGATGAAATGAATCAGACTACTGAATACATTTGTGATTATCAACCTAATATAGAAAGAACGGCCATATTAGAAATAATTAGTAAATATGAAGGTTTAGTAGTAAGATCTAAAACACCCATAGATTATGAGTTATTACATAAAGCGAAAAATCTACGTTGGATTGGAAGAGCTGGTGCTGGTGTTGAAAATATTGATTTAGAGTATGCAGAAAAGGCAGGGATTAAGGTTATTGCTGTTCCCGAGGGGAATAGAGATGCCGTCGCTGAACATGCCATTGCTTTAATTTTAGCATTACTAAACCGCATCCCGCAAGGGAATAATGAAGTTAAAAATTGGATTTGGGACCGAGAAGCTAATAGAGGGGTAGAACTAAGTGCTTTAAAAGTGGGAATTATTGGTTTTGGAAATACCGGTTCAAAATTGGCTGAAAAATTAAGAGGTTTTGGTTGTGAAATTTTTGCATATGATAAAAATCTTAAAGGTTTCGGAAATTCATCCGTTAAAGAAGTAAGCCTTACTGAATTAAAATATGAAGTTGACTTGCTTAGTTTACATATTCCATTAGAAGGTGGAAATAAAAATTTAGTGGATGATAATTATTTGAAAGAATTTAGGAAAAACATCTATTTTTTTAATTTGAGTAGGGGAGGAATAGTGAAAACGGCAGATTTATTAAAGAATATAGAAGAAAAAAAAGTGCTCGGAGCGGGTTTAGATGTATTAGAAAATGAAAATTTTTCGAATTTAAGCCTTACTCAAAAAGAAATTTATGAAAAATTATTTAGGAACCCACATGTGATTTTTTCCCCACATGTAGGTGGCTGGAGTCGTGAGTCTTACTACAAAATTTCATTTTTTTTAGTACAAAAAATTAAAGCTCTTATTGCCTGATAATTTGGCGATAACGAAAAAGGTTTAAAATGAGTATAAAAAGGACTTGAAATTATTTTAAAATTAGTACTAACTTTCGGCCCCGCTTTTAGGGGTGGGAAAATCGTTTAACAAACTTTAATTGCACAATATGATTAGGAAGATTTACGCTGTGCTCATTCTGTTTTTGACCGCCGTTACTTATAGTAATGCGCAGTCTGCATTGGGTGAGATCAGAGGTGTGGTGAAAGACAAAGACACCAAAGAACCGCTTGGATTTGCGGCCGTAGTTGTAGAACAGAACGGGATACAAGCTGGCGGTACCGTAACCGATTTGGAGGGAAATTTCTCATTTAAATCCCTTCGCCCCGGTAAGTACACCGTAAAAGTACAATTTGTTGGTTATTCTGAATACAAGTTAGAAGGTGTTCAAGTTACCCCAGATAATATTACCCGTATTAATATTGATATGAGGCAAGGGATAGAACTAGAAACATTTACTGTAATTTACAAAGCTCCTATCATTAAGGAGGGTGAAAATGGTCAAACCCGTGATGGGGACGCGATTAAAAAAATCCCTACTCGAAGTATTAATGGAGTAGCAGCAACTACTGCAGGGGTATTGTCAATAGACGGTGGAACTCCTAGTTTTAGAGGTTCAAGAGCTTCAGGTACTGCATATTACATCAATGGTGTTAGGGTTATTGGTTCTATTTCATTACCTCAAACGGGTATTGATCAAACCAATGTTATTACCGGCGGTATATCTGCAGAATATGGTGACTTTGTGGGTGGTGCGATTAGTATTACAACCCCTCCGCCATCAAGCAGATTTAGAATGTCTGCGGAAGTGGTTACTTCTTCATTATTTGATAGATACCATTATAATTTAGGTGAATTTTCTTTAACTGGTCCAATAATTACTAAAAATAAAAGAACAGATAAAGAAAGAACTATTTTAGGTTATTTTGTTGCAGCAAACTTCAATTATAATGCAGATGGTTCTCCTTCAGCTATTGGAATTAATAAACTAAACGATCAAAAATTAAAAGAGTTAGAAGAGAATCCAATTCGTTCTGCGCCAATTGGTACAGGATATGTTCCTTCTGCATCTTTTATATATGCTAGTGATATTGAAAAAGTTCAAGCTCGTTTGAATTCAGCTAGTTATAGCGTTTCATCGGTATTTAACTTAAATTATGCCCCAAATGATCAAGTTAGTGTGGTATTTGGTGGTACATATAACTACTTTAATGGTAGAAATTATTCTTATACCGCTTCATTATTTAATTATGAGGCTAATGGTCAGAGTATTCAACATTCATTATTAACTTATTTAACTTTAACTCAGCAATTAGTTAAGCCAATTGATGCGAACTCTGAAGAGGGTAAAAAGAGAACTATTACCAATGCGTTTTACTCGGTTTCTTTACAGTATCAGAGTTTATGGGGTTTAACCCAAGATGCAGTTCATAAAGACAATATTTTTGATTATGGATATGTAGGAAGATTTACTACTTATCGTGCCCCTGTTTATCAACAAGTTGCAAAAGAGCAATTTGAACAGCCTGACTCATTCAACTATAATGGTAATGTTTACTATTTAAAAAATTATAGAAGACTAGTAGGTTACCAAGATACTTCTTATACCTTCGATCGTTCTACAACTCGTAACCCAATTCGTTCAAATTATACATCTAGATATTATGAATTTTTAGATGGTGACATAAATAATTATGGCGAAGTAAGAGGTTCAAACGCTGGTTTAGTTAACGGACAGAATCCATTAGGGATTTACTCAAATATGTGGACCAACGTAGGAACTCAAATTGCGGGTTATGGAAAATCTCAAACTGAGCAGTATTCTATTAACGCTGTAGGTCAGGTTTCTATTAAAGGTCACGATATTCGTTTTGGTCTTTATTATGAGCAAAGAGTTACACGTTCTTGGAGCGTTGGAGCTACTGCATTATGGCAACAAATGTGGTTATTATCAAATAGAGGTTTAGGATTAGATTTAGAAAATCCAATTTTAAGTTTCACTGATAATGGAGTATTTACTGATTCGGTATCATTTAATGAAAAATTTAATGATGAAAAACCGGTATTTGCTACCCGTTTCAGAGAGTATTTGATTAATAAAGGTGCAACTGATGCTTATGGTCGCCCAATTACTCAAGATTCATATGTTGATGTTAACTCTTATGATCCATCTGATTTCAGTTTAGACATGTTCTCAGCTGATGAATTATGGAATAATGGTAATAATTTAATTGCTTATTCTGGATATGATTATTTAGGAAATAAAGTTCGTAAAGCACCAAGTGTTGATGACTTTATTAATGATCCATTAAATAGACCAGTAGGTGCATTTATGCCAATTTATACAGCGGCATTTATTCAAGATAAATATGTATTAAAAGATTTAACCATTAGAGCAGGTGTTCGTATTGAGCGTTATGATGCAAATCAGCCAGTATTAAGAGATCCATTCTCTTTATACCCAATCAAAACTGCTGGTGAAGTAACTGAGTTAAATGGTAATCCAGTTAATCACCCTAATGGAATTGGCGGAGATTATGCGGTTTATGTGGATAATGCTAATAATCCGACTGCTATTGCTGGTTATAGAAATGGAATCAATTGGTATAATGCTAATGGTACAGCGGTAACTGACCCAACCATTATTGCTACCTCTACTTCAAGTGGTACCATTCAACCATTATTAGTTGATCCAAACAGACAAGAAGTTACTAGAGAATCATTCAAAGATTTTGATCCAATTTTCAACGTTTTACCACGTATTTGGTTCGACTTTCCAGTAAATACAAGTTCTAGATTCTTTGCTAACTATGATGTTATTGCTCAGAGACCACAGAACTCATTTACTCCAATTAGTGATTGGTATTTCTTAAGAAATACTCCAACTAACGTAATCAATAACCCTAATCTACAATCTCAATTAACCACCGATTATGAAGTAGGTTTCAAACAAAAGATTGGTAATAACTCTGGTTTAACTTTAGTTGCAGGATACCGTGAGCAAAGAAATCTAATTCAGTTATACCGTTTCAATTACGCTTACCCAGTATCATATATCAGTTACTCAAACATTGACTTTGCTACCATTAAACAATTCCGTATTGAATATGAAGTACGTGATTTAGGTAACTTATCATTTGACGCGAGTTATACTTTATTATTTGCTGATGGAACTGGATCAAACCCAGCTTCTCAACAGGCATTAGTTCAAGCAGGTCAGCCTAACTTAAGAACTTTATTCCCATTAGGAGATATTGATGTTAGAAATAACATTAAGTTGAACGTATTCTACGAATACAAAAATGGTGATGAATATAATGGACCAGTTTGGAAAGGTAAAAAAATCTTCCAAAATGCTGGTATAGCTTTAACCTTGAATGCAATTTCAGGGTTACCATATACTGCTAATGCGAATCCTACTCCAAACGCACAGTCAGGTGTGGTAGTAAGAAGTCCGATAGAGGGAACTCCATTTGGTTCAAGATTACCATGGCAGTTACAAAACGACTTAAACATTTACAAAAATGTGAATGTAACTTTAGGAAAGAAAAAAGACGGACAACCTATCCCGGGTCAACTACGTTTTATGTTTTGGGTACAGAATATTTTGGATGTACAAAATATTCGCGCCGTTCACCCATACACCGGTTCACCAAGTGATGATGGTTGGTTAGCTTCATCACAAGGACGTGAGTCTATCAGGGCAGCTATTGACGCTCAATCATTTGTAGATTTATACAATGTTGCGTTACAAAACCCTGGATTCTATGGTTTACCTAGAAGAATTAGATTAAGCGTACGTTTAATGTTCTAACCTTTAAAGATTGATTATTATGATTAATTTAAAAAATATTTCAAGAGTTGCAGCCTTAGGAGCCTTCGCTTTGAGTATCTCAATCAGTGGGTATGCTCGAGAAGTAAAAGGTTCTCAATCAGGATCAGGTAGAGGAAATACTACCAATCCGGCTGTTGAAGATTTGCGTAACAAAGCAGCTAGCTGTTTACCAGCTACTGCGCAGGCAGATTTAGATATAAATAACGTACGTGCTCGTATATTGAATGGTGGTGATATGTGGTGGGATTTGAACTCAGTTGCGAAATACGAAATTCCAAAACTGAATGACCCAAGTGCAATTAAGAAAAACTCCATGTTTGCAGGGGCAATCTGGATTGGAGGTTTAGATTTAGGGGGTAACTTAAAAGTTGCTGCTATGACTTACCGTCAATCAGGTTCCGATTATTTCCCTGGTCCTTTAGATACAACAACTGCTTCAATTGATGCGAATCGTTGTAGAGCCTATGATAAAATTTGGAAAGTTAACCGCGAAGAAATCGAGCGTTTTTATGCTGATCCAACTTTATCAACTGGCGATATTACTTCATGGCCAGGTAATGGTGATCCATTATTTAATGAAGGTAGAATTTTAGCTCCATTCTTTGATGCAAATGGTGATGGTATTTATGATCCAACCAATGGAACAGAATACCCAATTTTAGATCCAGAAAGAGCTCCAGAAGATAATCAACCTGAAGATCAGCCCGATCAGATGTTATACTTTATCTACAATGATAAAGGTAATATTCACTCTGAAACAGGCGGATTACCAATTGGTATTGAAATGGGTACCACTGCTTTTGGTTTCTCTACCCAAGATGAAATCAATAACATGACATTCTATAAAACTAAAATCACTAACCGTTCATCTGATGAAGTAAGAAATTGTTTCTTCGGTCAATGGGTAGATGCCGATTTAGGTAACTATGCTGATGATTACGTAGGTTGTGATGTTTCTAGAAATTTAGGATACTGCTATAATGGAGATGATGATGATGAAGGGGTATTAGGTTATGGACTTAACCCACCATCAGTTGGAACTACCTTCTTTGAAGGACCAAGAGATTCATCTGGTAACGAAATCGGATTAAGCCGTTTTGTTTATTATAATAACGACTTTTCTATTATTGGTAACCCACAAACAGCAGAACACTTCTATAATTATTTAAGAGGTTTCTGGAAAGATAATACTCCAATTACATTTGGTGGTAATGGTTATGGTGGATCTACTCCAACTAACTTTATGTTCCCTGATGATCCATTGGATCCTAATGGATGGTCTGAAAGAGCAGAGAAAAACACTCCATCAGACAGACGTTATTTACAATCTGCAGGTCCGTTTAACTTAAAACCAGGTGCGGTTAATTATGTAACTGTTGGTGTGGTTTGGGCTAGAACAACCTCAGGTGGCGCCACCGGCTCATTAAGATTATTAAGAAACGCTTCTGATAAAGCTCAGGTATTATTTAATAACCGATTTAAAATTCCTGAAGGTCCAAGATCTCCAGAAGTTTCTGTGCAAGAATTAGATCAACAAATTATTTTAAACTTTGCAGGAGAAGATGTTAAAGCAATTGAAAACTTTAACTCACAAATTTTAGGTCCAAACGGTGATACTTTAGATTATAAATTTGAAGGATATATCATTTACCAATTAGCAGATGGTAACGTTACCACTGGTGAATTAACTAATATTGAAAGAGCTCGTATTGTAGCTCAAGTGGATGTTAAAAATGATGTGGGACAAATCATTAACTTAGTTACTGATCCAGTTTTACAAGTTCCAATTCCAATTGAAATGGTTAATGGTAGAAACCAAGGAATCCAACACTCATTCAGAATAACCGAAGATTTATTTGCTACTGGTAACAGTACCTTAGTAAATCATAAATCATATTTTTATTTAGTATTATCATATGCTCATTTATTAAATGATCCATCATACCCTGAACAATTCTTATCAGGTCGTATAAATGTTAAAGTTTATAGAGCTACTCCACATAAATCTGACCCTAGAAATGGCGGTAGTGATTTAGGTGCTGGTTATGGTGATGGTCCGGAGATTACTCGTGTAGAAGGTATTGGTAATGGTGGTAATATTTTGGAATTAACTAAAGAATCAGTTGATGAAATTTTGGCTAACGGATCAGTAGCGAAACCTAAATATTTAGGTGCTTATGGACCAGTTAGAGTTAAAGTGGTTGATCCATTTAGAGTTCCAATTGCTGATTTCAAATTAACCTTAAATGATGAAAGTAGAACTCCAGGACAAACTAGAGATACTTTAAATAGTACTGCAACCCGTTGGACCTTAGTTAAAATTAACCCAGCTGGTCAAACTTCAGAAGATACCATCTATTCAGATACCACTATTGGTACCTTGTATGAGCAGATGATTATTAAGTGGGGACTTTCTGTTACTGTTGATCAGGCTATAAACCCAGGAGATCCTGAGAATATTAAAGATCAATCTAATGGATACTTTGGTTCTTCCATTGAATTTGCTGATAATGGTCGCCAGTGGTTTGATGCATTAGAAGATGCTGATATTACTCAGGGTGTATTTGCTTATAGAAATTGGATTCGTGCTGGATCTAATGGAAGAGGTACTGCCAACTTTGATAATATGGCTTACGAGCATGACTTTGCAGCAGGGGGAGTTCCTATTGACCCATTTGAACGTTATGAAGAGCCTGAGTTTGATTTATTAATTAATCCTTTTGCTCCAAACGGAACGGATCAGTATTTCAATAGAAAAGTAGGACCTTATGCATTAGCATCAAGAGCACCGTATGTAAACATCGCGCAAGCAACTTATGGGCCTGCATATTCAAATTCAAACTTAAATATTGACAATACCCTTGAAGATTTATATAGTGTTGATATTGTATTAACTCCAGATCGTAGCAAATGGACTAAGTGTATTGTATTTGAAATGTCTGAAGATCCAACATTATCAATAGGTAATGCAGCCAAATTCGATTTAAGAAAATCTCCATCATTAGAAAGAGATTTAGTTACCCCAGTACCAGGTGAAACTGGTAGAAGCTGGTTCCCAGGTTATGCAATTAACGTAGAAACCGGTGAGCGATTGAATATGGCATTTGGTGAAGATTCTTATTATCCACGTGAAAATGGTGGTGATATGATTTGGAACCCGACCTCGAATGAGTTTAATTCAGATGGTGGTACAACTACTATTTCATTAGGAGGAAAACACTTTATTTATGTATTTGGTAATAAGCGTTTTAATAATGCCAATGCACCTACATATGATGAGGGTAACTTCTTCTTTAACATTTTACAGTTACCAAATAATAATAACAAACGTGCTGTAATGGCTAGAGCAATGTGGGTAATTCCAGCATTGGCCGCTCCTGGTTTTGACCTTAAGAGTGGAGTACCTCCAACTGAAGTTAAAATTAGATTAAGAGTTACTCGTGCTTACGGAACCAGAACACCAGCCAACCAAGTTGCTCAAAATGATGGCCAACCTATGTTTGAATTTAGCACTGGATCTATAGCATATAAACAATCTGCTGAAAAAGGAAAAACTGCTTTAGATTTAATTAGAGTAGTTCCAAATCCTTACTATGCTTATTCAAATTATGAGGGTAGCCAGTTAGATAATAGAGTAAAGATTACAAACTTACCTCCTAGAGCTACGATTAGAATTTACACTATTGGTGGTAATCTAGTTAGAACAATCCGCAAAGATGATCCAAGCACTGCTGTTGAGTGGGATCTTAAAAACGGTTCTCAAGTACCAATAGGCTCAGGTATGTACATTATACATGTAGATGCAGGCGAATTGGGAACCAAGATTGTTAAATGGTTTGGTATCATGCGTCAAATTGATCTTGATTCATTCTAAAAATATAATTTAAGGTTTCCCGCAAGGGAAACCTTTTAAAAAGAAATAAACGAAATGAAAAGATTTTTAAAATCAACAGCACTAGTTGCGGGATCTATATTAAGTGTTTTACAGGTTCAGGCTGGTAATCCTGATCGTATTGGACAGGCGGGTTCAACTCAACTTTTAATTAATGGTTGGGCTGCCAGCTCTGGTTTAAATGGTTCAAATACAGCGAATGTTCGTGGTATTGAGGCTACCTTCTTAAACGTAGCAGGTTTAGCACATACTGCTGGAACTGAAATTGTTTTTGCGAGAACCAATTGGTTAGCTCCTTCGGGCTCATACATTAATAATTTAGGTTTAGCACAAAGAGTTTCTGACCAAGGTGTATTAGGATTAACAGTAGGGGCTATGGGTTTTGGTGATTTAGAGATTACAACAACTGAACAGCCAGATGGTGGTTTAGGCAGCTTTAGACCACAATTTATAAACTTAGGAATTTCTTACGGACATACATTTTCTGAAAATATTACTGGTGGAGTTACTGTTAGAGCTATTTCTGAAAATGCGGTTAACGTAAGAGCTCAAGGTTTTGCCTTAGACGCGGGTGTAATGTGGAAAACCAGCACCAAGAAAGCTTCTGAGTCAATTAAAAGAGATGATTTAAAATTTGGGGTTTCTTTGAAAAACATAGGACCACCAATGCGTTATAATGGTGATGGTATTTCTCAAAAAAGTAGAATTCCAGGAAGTAAATATGATCTTACTTTAGAGCAAAGAACTGATCGCTTTGAGATTCCTTCATTATTAAATATTGGAGCATCTTACGATATGAAATTAGATAAAGGTAACGAAACCTATTTCAATCGTTTAACTGCATCATTTAATTTCGTATCTAATACCTTTTCTAGAAATATTGTTAGTTTTGGATTAGAATATTCATGGAAAGATATTGTTATGTTAAGAGGTGGTTATAATTTTGAAAGAGGAGCTTTTGACGATATTTTAAGAACAAATGCATTAAGCGGTTTCGCTGCTGGTGCTTCTTTCCAATTACCTTTAAGTAAAGGATCTAAAAATATTATTGCAGTTGATTACTCATTCCGTAGTGCTTATGTATTTAGCGGAACCCACTCATTTGGTTTAAGAATGAGTTTAGGTAATGACTAGTATTTTAGTATTGAATAATTAATTTTATTAACTTTGTAGAAAGTTCCAGCCCAAAGCTGGAGCTTTCTTTTTTTTATTATAAACCTTAATAAGGGAACTTATGGCAGAGATTCAGTATTTTACTAAAGAGGGATTAGAAAAATTAAAACAAGAGTTAAATCAACTAAAATCAGTTGATAGACCCAATATTTCTAAACAAATAGCTGAGGCAAGAGATAAAGGTGATTTATCAGAGAATGCAGAATACGATGCAGCTAAAGAAGCTCAAGGTCTTTTGGAGTTAAAAATCTCTAAAATGGAAGAACTTTTAGCCAATGCCCGGTTAATAGATGAAAGTAAACTAGATAATTCTAAAGTACAAATCTTAAGTAAAGTAAAACTTAAGAATTTGAAAAATAATAGTGAGATTGTTTATACCATTGTTTCTGAGAAAGAAGCTTCATTAAAAGAGGGGAAGATTAGCGTTAAATCTCCAATTGGTTCGGCTTTAATTGGAAAAACCAAAGGAGAATCTATTGAAGTTAAAGCCCCTGCCGGAATAATCAATTTTGAGGTTTTAGAAATTTCAAGGTAATGGCTAGTATTTTTGATAAAATTATCTCAGGTGAGATTTCTTCTCACAAAATTGCTGAAGATGAAAATTTTTTGGCTTTTTTAGATGTTTTTCCAGTTAAACGCGGTCATACTTTAGTTATTCCAAAAAAATCAGTTGATTATATTTTTGATATTGAAGATCAAGAATTTGTTAACTTACATTTGTTTGCTAAAAAAATTGCTAAAGCAATACATAAGGCTATTCCATGCAAGAAGGTAGGTATGGCGGTAGTTGGTTTAGAAGTTCCCCATGCGCATATTCATTTAATTCCGATGGAAGAAGTGGGTGATTTAAATTTCTCTAATCCGAGGCTTAAATTCAGTCCAGAAGAATATCAAACCATAGTTGCTGAAATTCAATCAGCTTTATAATATTCGGTCGGGATTGTCTTTTAAAAAGGCATCCCAACCTTTACTTTTATTTGTAGTTTTCCCCAGTTTTATTGGCTTAGAAACTTGAAAAATATGGCAAAGAGCCACAGCGCAACCATCGGTTGCGTCTAAGTGTTTAGGCATTTCCTCAAATTTTAGCAGGGTTTGCAACATATTGGCCACCATTTCTTTAGAGGCATTTCCATTTCCGGTAATTGATTGTTTTATCTTTTTTGGGGCATATTCAAAAATGGGGATTTTTCTGGATAAAGCAGCAGCCATAGCAATACCTTGGGCTCTACCTAATTTTAACATAGACTGCACATTTTTTCCAAAAAATGGTGCCTCTAATGCTACTTCATCAGGTTGATACTGCTCTATTATAGATAAACAACGTTCAAATATTTTTTCGAGTTTAATGGCATGATCGCTGTACTTTCCGAGCTGAATGATTCCTATAGAAATTAAACTATAATCTTTGCCTTTTATGCCAATTACACCATAACCCATTATATTTGTTCCTGGGTCTATTCCTAATACAATTTTATCAAATTCAGCAAAAGCCATCTCACCTCAAAAGTAATAAGGATTGAAGAATTTTAAGTATAAAAAAACTTTTATAAGAATTATTAAATGGACTTTGTTTTTAATAAGTGTAGTAATTCTTTATAATCAAGTTTTTAATTCAAATCAATGGCCTTTATTTATTAATGGGATAAAAAAGTTGACTTATGGAAATGGTTTATTATTTTTTATAGCGGCTCTATTGCTAATGCCTTTTAATTGGGGAATTGAAACTCATAAATGGAGATTGCTAATTAATGTATATGAACCCATGCCCTTTTTTACTTCATTAAAGGCCGTTTTAAGTGGTGTTTATATTAGTATTTTCACCCCAAATAGAATGGGTGAATTTGCAGGAAGAATAATATATTTAAAGCGATTCAATAAAGTTAAAGGCACTTTTGTGACTTTTATTGGTAGCATTAGTCAGCTATGTGTTACCTTAGTTATGGGTGCTTTAGCCTTACCTATTTATATTAGTATTACGGTTTTTCCGGATCAATTTATAGGTAAAATTTTAATTATTACCTTTATCTCTATAGCCTTAATATTTTTATTTTTATATTTTAATTTAGGACTTATTCCAAAATTAGTTTCACGAATTTATTATTTAAAAAAATACACCAAATGGGTGAGTATATTGGTTCGTTATAAGGGGCAAATTCTCGCAAAAATTTTATTATTTTCATTTTTAAGATATATCATATTCTCGTTTCAATTTCTCTTTTTATTGCAAGCTTTTGGTTTTGATATTTATTGGATAAAATCTCTTATAGGCATAAGTACAATTTTTTTCGCGCAAGCAATAATACCCACTATCAGTTTAACTGAATTAGGAATTAGGGGTGCAAGTAGTGTTGAGATTTTAGGTTTATTAAGTGATAATTCATCTGCAATACTGGCTTCTGCCTGGACCTTATGGCTTATTAATTTAATTTTGCCTGCAATTCCTGGCCTTTATTTTTTGTTAACGGCTAAAGTGGAGTTAAATCATGATTAGCCTAATCGTTATTTTTATAATATTAATGTTAATATATGCTGTTTTAATGCTGCATTACCGTTATCATTGGGATAAAATTGAAATTTTTGAATTTGAAGAATCTCCTAAAAAGCCACAGAAATTAAATCAGTTTTCTATTTTAATTTCATTTAGAAATGAGGCTGATCAACTCGAAAAGCTATTTAACTCTATAAAAAAAATCGATTATTTAACAGATCATTTTGAGGTGATTTTTTGCGATGATTATTCAATTGACCAGAGTTATAAATTAATTGAAGATTTTATTATTTCGAATAAAAACTTAACCATTAAATTATTAAGCTTAAACAATCAAGATTTATTTGAACATAAAAAGGCAGCTATTTATAAATCATTTAAACACTCTCAATTTCCTTGGATTCTTAGCACTGATGCTGATTGTATTATACCCCAAAATTGGTTAAAAGTTTTAAACGAATTTATTAATAAAGAGAATCCATTAATGGTAAGTATGCCCGTTTTATTTATTAATAAAAATAAAAGTTATTGGAATAATTGGTTGAATCTTGAATTTTCAGGATTAATAGCTATTGGTGGAGCAGGTATTAAATCGGGTTTAATTAATAATTGTAATGCAGCAAACCTAGCATACACTCGAGAGATATTTCAAGAGTTTAATCAATTTGAAAAATATGCTCATTTGCCTGGAGGAGATGATGTTTTCTTTTTTCATCAAGTTTATTCCCATTATCCCGCAAGGGTTAAATTTTTAAAGAGCATGGAAGTGTGCATTTTAACCGAAGCACCTAAATCATTAAAAGAGTTTTTGTTTCAAAGAATTCGCTGGGCTTCTAAATTTGGAAATTATCAAAACAAGGGGGTGAGTGTGGTGCTGACATTGGTGTGGTTTTATCACGCAAGTATTTTTATTAGCTTATTTTTAGCGGTATTTAACCCTTTATTTTTGTATATATTTTTTATTTTGTTTATGGGGAAATTAGGAGTTGATTATTTGTTTTATCAATCTGTTTTTAAGTTTTTTAAATCAAATACTCGATTTGGATTTTATTTCTTTGATTCTATTCTTCATATAGGTTATACTGTGCTTATCGGAATTATTGGTAATTTTGGAAAATATAGTTGGAAAGGGAGAAAATATTAATGAATTTAATACCAGATGAAATAGAAAAGTTAATTCTAGAGGCATTGGTATTTCCTGAGAGTTTCGAGGTAATTAAAAAGGAAGTAAAAGCCCCTGAAAAAGTAATTAAAGATTGTATTAAGTTGGCAATAAGAAAAAAATGGATTAGTCCCGTTTTATGGAATGAGGCAAAAGATATTTTTGAAACCAGTTTTATATATGATAGTGATAATTTTAAAGGGTATTATTTTCAAGCAACAGCTAAAGGATTAAAAGCGATTGGAAAAAGTTTCAGCAAATAGTTTTTGGAAGAAATTTTGTAAAAATATTCCCGCTTTATTGGGTTTAATTTTTATTTCCCTTACGGGGATATTTGCTTTATTTGCTTATTTTATTATTCCAGATCCTTCTATTGGGGCTAATCAAATTCAAATTTCAATAGCTGGACAAAAACCCGGGTTTTCTGCTGATTTTATTCGTATTCCATATTCTGGGGAAACAAAAGATAATTGGACTTCATTTTTTATAGGCAAGCAAGAAATGCCCGAAGAAATTCCTATAGATAGTTTTTGGATAAAGGAAAACCGACTGTATTATAAAAAATTTGGTTTTAACAATGAGCCTTCGTTTGATTCAATTGTGAATTACAAAAAAAACGGGGTTGAAGTTATTAATAAAAAGTTTCTTTTAGGCACCGATAGTTTCGGAAGAGATTTATTAAGTAGATTAATTTTAGGTGGTAGAATTTCTTTTAGTGTCGGATTTATTTCTGTGGCAATTGCACTTTTAATTGGGATATTTTTTGGATTAATGGCTGCTTATTATGGTTCATTTATTGATAATAGTATACAATGGTTAATAAATGTTATTTGGAGTATTCCTACTTTGTTAATGGTAATTGCGCTTAGTTTAGCGCTGGGTAAGGGTTTAATTCAAATTTTTATAGCCGTAGGTTTGAGCTCTTGGGTAGAAATTGCAAGGGTTGTTCGTGGACAAGTATTAAGTGTTAAAGAAAAAGAGTATATTGAAGCAGCTAAGGCCTTTGGATTTAGTGATTTAAGAATAATGTTCCGGCATATTTTACCCAATATTTTAGCACCAATAATTGTAATTTCTGCTGGCAATTTTGCTTCGGCTATTTTATTAGAGGCAGGATTAAGTTTCTTGGGCTTGGGGGTTCAACCGCCTTCACCCTCATGGGGAATTATGATTAAGGAGCATTATGGTTATATTGTATTGGATACGGCTTATTTGGCTTTAGTTCCAGGTTTTGCTATAATGTTATTAGTTATGGCATTTAATTTTGTTGGAAATGGCTTGCGCGATGCCTTAGATGTTAAAATGAAATAATGAACTTTAACATTATTATAAAGAAAAATATTTGGCAATTAGTTATTGCACTGTTTTTAATAATAACAGGAGATTTATATGATCGTTATTATTGGCAAAAAGGCGGGCAAATAAAAGCGGCTGCATCAAAGATACAATCGGGAGTTAGAGAGCGCTTAAAAGCTTTAGATAAGCTGGAAAACGATGAGTCTTTTTTAAGTCTATATATTGAAAATCCTTTTAATCAGGAATTAAAACAAAAAATAAAAAATACCGGTTGGGATGTTTATTTGTTTAGAAACGATTCTTTAGTTTCATGGACTAACAATATATTAGACCCTAAAATTTGTTTAAATATAAGTGGAACAAAAACCGGGATTATTGAAGGAAAAAACGGATATTTTATTGGTAAATCTAAATTTTTTAATCAATATAAATTAATATTTAGTTATCCCATTTACATTACTTATGAAATAAATAATAAGTATTTAAGTCCTCATTTTAATGATCAATTTAAGGTAGATAATAAGGCTACTTTTTCAGCAAAAAGTTTTGAAGGTTCTCAAGCAATAAGAGATTTAAGCACATACCCACTTTATTATTTTAAGTTAGTTCCACTAGAATCATTTTATAAAAGCTGGATTAGTTTAATTTGGATAGGGGCTGGATTTTTACTACTAGGGTTATTTATTTTCAGAACTTTTGATAATTTATCTGAGAATAGAGAATTTTTAAAATCTCTTGGTTTTTTAGTAATCATATTTACCGGATTTAGGATATTAATGTCGGTATTTAAATATCCAAGAATATTATATGAATCTAAATTATTTGATCCCGAATATTTTTCATACAGTAATTTTTTGCCTTCTTTAGGCGATTTTTTAATCAATTCTTTACTGTGGTTTTTTGTATTGTTTACCGCATTTAAATATGTAAACCTACACTTTAAAAATCCGCTGACTATAAAGAATAAATTTTTTAAAATTTTACTTTTTATAAGTGCATTTTTTTCATTATTAATAATTACAGATTTTAAATTATTACTGATTCAACAGCTTATTAGAAATTCTAATATAGCCTTAGATGTTACCAATTTATTAGCCAGCGATTTATTTAGTGTTTTAGGGTTAATAATAACAGGCTTGTTATTATTTAGTCACTATTTATTAATAAATATTTTTGTACTCTTATTTTCAGAAATTACAGAAATAAAATGGAAACCCGTTTTATATGGAATATTAGCTATTATTATTTTTCTTTTATTACAATACTCAATTAGCGGAGAATTTAGTTCAGGATTTCAAAGCGTTTTTTATTTAGTAGCAATTGTTATTACCACATTTTTAATTTCTGATTTATCCTTATTTCAAAAAACAGTAAGTTTAGTTTTTATCATATCCGTATTTGCATCTTCTTTATTTTACAGGTTCAATAAAGAAAAGGAATTGGATATAAGAAAAGAATACGCTAATGCAATTAATAATCAAAAAGATTTAAATGCAGAGAACATATTCGTGCAAGTTGAGCATCAAATAGAATCAGATCAATTTGTGGTGGATTATTTTCGAAATCCGCTTATTTTAAAATCTCAATTAGAAAAGCGTATTAAACAATTATACTTTTCGGGATATTTAGGCAGGTATGAAGTTTTGGTTTTTGATTATGATTCCATCGGAAACCCAGTAAAAGAAATGCACCCTTACAATTTTGAGTATATTAATAATTTATACAATACTCAAGTTGAGCCTACATTAAGCGCGCATTTTTACTATATAAATTCTCCTTCAGAACGATTTAAATATATAGCTCGTTTTGATTTTTGTTCAACAGATCAAAATTATGGCAGTCTATTTATATTATTACGAACAAGAACCATTCAAGACAATAACTTATTTGCTAAGTTATTAACTGAATCATCCAATGAAGAGTTTAAACCCAATGATAATTACTCCTACGCCATTTATCAAGATGGGGTTTTATTAAATCAATCGGGTGATTTTGCCTATCCGGTAAATTATAGTTTTGGAGATTTTGAAGGATTAGAAACTGAAATTGACCGCGATGGTTTTTCGCATTTAATAACCCGTGAAGAAGGCAGAATATTAAGCATAGTAAGTAAAGAAGAAGATAGTTATTTAAAACCTTTATCAGTATTTTCTTTTCTATTTGTTGCGTATTCATTTTTAACCTTTGTGGTGTTATTGTATAATGGTTTATCTAATTTAATTCGTTTAGGTATTGCCTTTGCTACGCAGAATCGTAGAAAAATAATTCGCTTTTATAGTTTCTTCAGAAAGGTATTACCTAAAACCCGGTTTAAAGGATTTTTATTTAGTAGTCGTATTCAATTAGCCATGACTTCATTGGTGTTTTTTGTTTTGATTGCTACGGCTTATGTAACCACTGGTTATATTTCTTATCGTTACCGGGAAGATCAAAGACAACAATTAGTTGATAAGGCTAAATCAGTATTAAATGCCATAGAAAAGGAGGGGAGATTTGAAGACAAATTATTTTACCCAGATGAAGTTACAGCTTATTTAAATCAATTGGGCGATTTTTACGGAACCGATATTCACTTTTTTGCAGATAATGGAAAAATTTTATCATCTACAAAAATGAGATTATTTATGTCGGGTATTAGCGGAGAATGGATGAATTCAGACGCCTATAGCCAGCTTAAATTAAAACGTAAATCTTTATTTATTCAAGATGAAATTATTGGAAAACTTAATTATGTAAGTATTTATATTCCTCTTTATTTGCCTGAAAGTAATAAAATTATAGGCTTTTTAAATTTACCTTATTTTGGAAATGAAGAAGATTTGAATAAAGATATATCTTCATTCTTAGCTAATTTTATTAATCTTTATTTATTGTTTTTTATAGTAGCTGGTGCGGTGGCTTTTACTATATCGCAAAGAATAACTTCTCCATTGGTTGAAATTCAATCAAAAATGGCCTCTACTAATTTATTAAAAAATGAAAAAATCGATTATAAGGGAAATGATGAAATTGGTCAACTGGTAAAACAGTATAATAAAATGATTGAAGAGTTGGGGAACAGTGCTGAACGTTTGGCAGAATCAGAAAGGGAAGGAGCTTGGAAAGAAATGGCCAAACAAATTGCTCATGAAATTAAAAATCCGCTTACGCCAATGAAATTAAGCATACAGCATTTACAGCGGTCATGGGTGAATAAAAATGAAAATATTGATGAAGTCTTTAAAAAGGTTACTGCAATTTTAATTGAACAAATCGATAGCTTAAGTGCCTTGGCTACTGAATTTTCATCCTTTGCTAAAATGCCTGTTTCTAAGCCCGAAGTATTAAAGGTTTCAGAAGTTTTGGATACTGTAATTTCATTACATAGCCAATCGGAGAATATCAAATTTGAGCGTGATTTTCAGAATCCCGAAGCCCAGGTATTTATGGATAAAGATCAATTATTGAGGATTTTTACCAACATAATCAAAAATGCCATTCAAGCCATTCCTGAAGATAGAGCGGGGATAATTAATGCTCGTATTATAAGTAGAAATAATCGAGCAATTATAGAAATAAGGGATAATGGAAAAGGTATTTCTGAAGATATTGCCCCTAAAATATTCTCCCCTTATTTTAGCACCAAAAGTTCTGGAATGGGTATTGGCTTAAGTATGTGTAAAAAAATGGCAGAGGCCTCAAATGGCAGCATTAGTTTTGAATCAAAAATTGATGAATTTACTGTTTTCAGGGTTGATTTACCTTTATTAATTAAGGGTACAAATCAAATTGGTCAAGGTGTAAACCTTGACCAATAATATTATGATTTAATGTTAGAAATTATTTTTCTGATTTCTCTAAGTTACTGCGATATTCTTGAGCAGCCTTAACAAATTTAACAAATAACGGATGTGGATTTTGAACGGTACTTTTCAGTTCGGGGTGAAATTGTACTCCCACAAAAAATGGATGAGTAGGTAATTCAACAATTTCTACTAAATCTTTTTCAGGATAAGTTCCTGCAATTAACATCCCCGCATTTTCAAACTGATTTCTAAATTTATTATTAAACTCGTATCTATGTCGGTGTCTTTCATTAATTTTAGGTTTACCGTAAGCAGTATAAGATTTACTACCCTTAGTTAAACTGCAAGGATATGAACCTAAACGCATGGTTCCACCTTTTTTTGTAATACTTCTTTGATGCTCCATTAAATCAATTACCGGATGTTTGGTTTTTTGATCCATTTCATAAGAATGTGCATCTTTAAAACCAATAACATTACGAGCAAATTCAATTACAGCGCATTGCATTCCTAAACAAATTCCAAAAAACGGAATTTTATTTTCACGTATATATTTTATGGTCTCAATTTTTCCTTCAATTCCTCGATCACCAAAACCTGGAGCCACTAAAACTCCATCCATTCCTTTTAATTTTTCATGAATATTCGATTCATTTAAAATCTCCGAAGAAAAATAGGTAACGTTAACTTTGCATTCTCTTTCAGAACCAGCGTGAATAAAAGCTTCGTTTATTGATTTATAGGCGTCAGGTAATTCAACATATTTACCTACTAAAGCAATATTAACCTCTGATTTGGGATGTTTTAATTTTAATAAGAAATTTTTCCAACTTTCTAAATCAGGTTCATTTTTAGCCGATAATTTAATATGGCTTAATACCACCTTATCCAGCTTTTCTTTTTGCATCACCAATGGCACATCATAAATAGTCGGCACATCAATAGATTCAATTACTGCATTAGGTTTAACATTACAGAATAATGCTAATTTATTTCTAATTTCTTTACTTAAATGATGCTCTGTTCTACAAACTAAAATATCAGGTTGTAAGCCATATTCTAATAATAATTTTACTGAATGTTGAGTTGGTTTAGTTTTTAACTCTTTTGCAGCACTTAAATAAGGAACAAGGGTAAGGTGAATAATACAAGTATCATCTTCTGGCATTTCCCAAACCAATTGTCTTACTGCTTCTATGTAAGGTAAAGACTCAATATCTCCAACGGTTCCGCCAAGTTCAGTAATAATAATATCATAATTACCACTATCCCCTAAAAGTTTAATTCTTCTTTTAATTTCATCAGTAATATGAGGAATAACCTGAACCGTTTTTCCTAAATAGTCACCATTTCTTTCTTTATCAATTACAGTCTGATAAATTTTTCCTGTGGTAACATTATTTGCTTGTGAGGTTGGAACATTTAAAAAACGCTCGTAGTGACCTAAATCCAGATCCGTTTCAGCTCCATCGTCGGTAACATAACATTCGCCATGTTCGTATGGATTCATTGTTCCCGGATCTACGTTAATATAGGGGTCAAATTTTTGAATAGTTGCTGAATATCCTCGAGCTTGTAATAATTTCGCTAAAGACGCTGAGATAATACCTTTACCTAACGATGAGGTAACACCTCCCGTAACAAATATATATTTGGGGTTTGCCATGAAAAAACTGTGGTTACGGGATGCAAAATTAATAAAAATGGCCTTCCTAACCTAAATAAATTCAGGGTTTTGTTTTAAAAAGTTCTCAACATGAATTAAATCTTCAGACGTATCAACCCCTAAAGATTTAAAATTAGTTTCGTTTACACTGATATAATAACCAGCCTCTAACCACCTTAGCTGCTCTAAACTTTCCGCTTTTTCTAATTTCCCTTGCGGGATGTTTACTATTTCCAAAAGAACTTCTTTTCTAAAACCATATACTCCGATATGCGAATAAAAACTTTGATGATTTAACCATTCTTCCATTTTAACTCCCCTAACATGTGGAATCGGACTTCTGGAGAAATATAAAGCTTTATTGTTACTTGCTTTAACCACCTTTACTTCGTTCGGATTTTCTAATGAATTAAAATGATTAATAGGTTTAATTAAGGTGGATATTTGAGTTTCTTTATGATTAAAACTTTGAATCAATTGATCCAACTGATTGGCTTGTATAAAGGGCTCATCGCCTTGAATATTTAAAATAATATCATAGTTTTCTTTTAATCTATTTACTACTTCGGCACATCGTTCAGTTCCATTTACATGATTTTCTGAAGTAAGCATATAATCGGCCCCAATTTTAATGAGCTCTTCTTCAATTTTGTTATGATCTGTGGCAACAATTACCCTATCAATTAATTTTGATTTTTTACTTTGCTCATATACCCTCTGAATCATTGATTTTCCAGCAATTTGAACCAATGGTTTACCTGGAAATCGGGTTGATGCATACCTTGCGGGAATAATAGCTAAAACTTTCATGGTAGTAAAAATAAAAAATGCCATCCGGAAAATCGAATGGCATTTATTAAAAATTAAATATGATTAAAATTCTCTATTTATATCAAATTGTTCAAGGTAATCAGCAACTCTTCTCACAAACATACCACCCAAAGCGCCGTCAACCACTCTATGGTCATAAGAATGTGATAAAAACATCATATGTCTAATTGCAATTACATCGCCATGTTCGGTTTCTAATACGGCTGGTTTCTTTTTAATGGCACCAACGGCTAATATAGCCACTTGCGGTTGATTAATAATTGGGGTTCCCATTACATTGCCAAAACCACCTACATTGGTAATGGTGTAAGTTCCTCCACTAATTTCATCTGGTTTTAATTGATTTTTTCTCGCTCTTTCGGCTAATTCATTAACACTACGCGTTAAACCAACTAAATTCATTTGATCCGCATTTTTAATTACCGGAACTATCAAATTACCGCTTGGTAATGCCGTTGCCATTCCAATATTTACCGCTTTTCTTCTAATGATTTTATCTCCATCAACAGAAATATTAATCATCGGGAAGTCTTTAATAGCTTTTACAATGGCTTCAATAAATATAGGGGTGAAGGTAATTTTTTCACCTTCTCTTTTTTGAAATTTATCTTTTACTTTTTCTCTCCACATTACCATATTGGTAACATCAGCCTCAACAAATGAAGTTACGTGCGGAGAAGTTCTTTTTGAATTTACCATATGATCAGCAATGAGTTTTCTCATTCTGTCCATTTCAATAATTTCATCACCTCCACTTACTGATAAAGCAGGTTTGTTTTCTTCAACCACTGGTGCCTTAGGAGTAGAATTTACACTAACAGCAGGAGCAGAAACAGTAGGAGTTTGAACCTTGCCTGAATTTCTATTTTCTACGTAAGTTAAAATATCTTTTTTAGTAACTCTACCATCCTGACCAGTTCCAGCAATTTGCTCAAGTTCCGTCATGTTGATATTTTCACTGCGAGCAATATTTAAAACTAGAGGTGAATAGAAACGATTGGCGCTAGAATTATTAAGAACAGGTTGAACTAAAGTTTTTGCTTCTTCAATACCTTCTTCTGCTACCTGAACTGGAGCTTTCTCGGTTTTATTTTCAGTAGGTGCTGGTTTTGGACTACCGGCTTCCCCTTCAATACCTATAATGGCTATTGGAGCACCAACGGCAACTACATCATTTTCATTAAAAAGCTTTTTCAAAAGTACACCACCTTTAGGGGCAGGAACTTCAGAATCTACCTTATCAGTGGCAATTTCTAAAACGGTTTCATCCGCCTCTATGCGGTCACCCTCGTTTTTTACCCAGCGAATGATGGTAGCCTCTTGGATACTTTCACCCATTTTGGGTAATATCAGTTCAAATTCAGTCATTGTTCGGTTTAGTTGAAATTCAACCCTAGGGCTGAGGACTGCAAAAATGCAAATTTATTTTGAATCGTTCAAAATGAATTTATATAATAGTTGAATTGCGGTTAATGCAGAACGCTCTATAACTTGCTGCCTACCCCCGTAAAATAAGAATTTTTTAGCATTTAAACTTTCTTTTTTACCATAACCAATCCATACTGTTCCAACAGGTTTTTCTTCGCTTCCACCATCCGGACCAGCAATTCCGCTTACACTAATTCCATAATCTGAACCGGTTTTATTTAAAATCCCAATTAACATTTCAGTTACAACTTGCTCACTAACAGCTCCATAATTTGAAAAATGTTCTGGATTTACACCTAATTCCTTAATTTTGATTTCATTAGAATAAGATATCACAGAACCAGGGAAATATGCTGAAGCTCCTGGTACTGATGTAATTAAATGAGCTATATAACCACCAGTGCAGCTTTCTGCTGTTGATATACTTTGATTTCTTTCTTTTAATAAATTACCAAGGCTTACTTCTAATTTTTCATCGCTAAAACCGATAACATATTCAGGCGCAGCCTTATAAACCTCTTGAGCTAAGTCTTTTAACTCTTTTTCTAATAATTCTTTATCATTTCCCTCGGCAGAAAATCTTAATCTAACGGTATTGAAATGCGGTAAATAAGCCAATCGAATATGTGGGGCTAAAGAATCTTCTATATGCTCAATTTTTTTACTTAAAAATGATTCACCTATGCCAGCTGTAACAATAGTTTGATGAGCAATAAACGGAAGTTTAAATTTTGATTTAATTCTATGAATAACCTCAGTTTCAATTAGAGCTTTCATTTCATAAGGTACCCCAGGCAAACTAATATAAACTTTGTTGTTTTTTTCAAACCACATTCCAGGAGCAGTTCCTATAGGATTATATAAAACAGTGCATTGATCCGGAACATCTGACTGCGCAAGGTTAATATCCAAAAGCGGAATATTTCTTTTCGAGAAAATTTCAGTAATGTGCTGTAATACCTTTTCATCTCGTACCAGTTTTGAATCAAAATAATCGGCTAATACCTTTTTTGTAATATCATCCCGTGTTGGGCCAAGTCCGCCAGTCATTACAATAATATCTGCTCTCGATTCAGCTTCTTTAATTGCATTAATTATGGCATCTCTTTTGTCTGATACCGAAGTAATTTGTTTAATCCAAATTCCATTATCATTAAATTGAGTAGCAATCCAAGCTGAATTAGTGTCGATTACCTGCCCAATTAAAATTTCGTCACCTATGGTTATTATTTCTGCAAACATCCTTTTCAAAAATACTAATGATTTATTACCATTGTATATATTTTTTAAATAAAAACCGAACCGACTTATGCTAAAGAGAATTCTATTTTTTGTATTACCCTTAAGTTTTACATTTTGGTCATGCGCCGAACTTGAAAAAGCTGCTAAGGTTGCCGCTCAAAATGCAGGAAGTTTAACTGTAACCCCTGCTGAAGCATCACAAGGTTTAAAGGCTGCCTTAAAAGTAGGTACTGATTCAGCAGTTAGCCAACTTACCCGTGTAAATGGGTTTTATGGAAATTCACTACTTAAAATTTTATTGCCTCCAGAAGCTAAACCAATAGTAGATAATATTTCTAAAGTCCCAGTAGGGAAAGATTTATTAGAAAAGGCAATTACCGGAATTAATAGAGCAGCCGAAGATGCGGCAAAAGAGGCAGGGCCAATTTTTGCTAATGCCATTACTTCCATGTCAATAAACGATGCATTTGCAATTTTAAGAGGTGTGGATACCGCCGCCACAAATTATTTAAGAAGAAATACTTCTAGTCAATTAGTTAATGCATTTACTCCTAAAATTTCTACTTCACTTAATAAGAAAATTGTATTCAATACCAGTGGTGAAGATTTATACAAAAACCTAATAAATGCCTACAATACTGCTTCGTTAAAGGGAGCACTTTTCCCTCAAGTTACTAATAATACCCTAACTCAATATGTTACTAATAGAGCAGTTGACGGAGTATTTATTAAAATTGGGGAAGAAGAACGTAAAATAAGAAATAATATAGCTCATAGAGTTAGTCCAATACTAAAAAAAGTATTTGGACAGAAATATTAGAATTTATTGATTGATTTTTAAGCACAACTTGTAAAAACAGGTTGTGCTTTTTGTTTTCAGCATGTTTCTATAAGCTAAAACTAGAATTAATTTATTATTAGTAATTTTGTAAAATTATGACTAAAGACCAGTTAAAAGATTTAAAAGGCCGTATAGAGGCTTTGAGGAGGTATCTTTGACATTGATGCCAAAAAAGCATTAATAAAATCAGAAGAAGAAAAAACATTAGAGCCCGGATTTTGGGACGATCCAAAGGCAGCCGAGGCTTTTCTAAAAGGTATAAAAGCAAAAAAAATCTGGACCGACGCATTTGATAAAGTATATGCACAACTAGAAGATTTAATTGTATTAGATGAGTTTCATGATTTAGGTGATGTTAGTGAAGAAGATTTAGAGGTTCAATACAAAGAATTAATCAAAGTTGTTGAAGATTTAGAATTTAAAAATATGTTAAGCGCAGAAGAAGATCAATTATCTGCAGTGCTTAATATAAACTCTGGTGCTGGCGGAACAGAGTCTCAAGATTGGGCTGAAATGTTGTTAAGGATGTACACCATGTGGGCTGAATCAGAAGGTTTTAAAGTGTCTACAATTGATTATCAAGAAGGTGAAGGTGCGGGAATAAAATCGGCAACTATAGAAATTGAAGGTTCATTTGCTTATGGATATTTAAAAGGAGAAAATGGAGTGCATCGTTTGGTGCGTATTTCACCATTTGATTCCAATGCTAGAAGGCATACATCCTTTGCATCGGTTTACGTTTACCCATTAATTGATGATAATATAAAAATCGAAATTAATTTGGCTGATATTACCTGGGAAACTTACAGAGCTGGGGGTAAAGGAGGTCAGAACGTTAATAAGGTAGAAACTGCGGTGAGGTTGAGACATGCTCCATCGGGCCTAATTATAGAATGCCAGCAAGAAAGATCTCAAACTCAAAATAAAGAAAAAGCGATTCAAATGCTACGATCACAGCTTTATGAATTGGAATTAAGAAAAAGATCAGAAGCAAAACAAGCAATTGAGGCTGGAAAGAAAAAAATTGAATGGGGATCACAAATCCGATCTTATGTATTACACCCATACAAATTAGTAAAAGATAATAGAACCGATCATGAAACTTCTAATGCCCAAGCTGTTTTGGATGGCGACTTGAATGGGTTTATAAAAGCCTATTTGATGGAATTTTCTAATAATTAGGAAATTCCATTTTCAAAAACTAAATTAGAAACATGAAAAAAGATGGATTAACTCCAAAACAAATTTCTTCAGAAATTTATCGCTCGAGTAAACCCATTTTACCTGTTTTTTTAGCAGTATTTTTTTTTATTTTTAATTTTTACATACTAGTAGATTATTTCCTCTCACCACGTTTGTTTGACCAAATGTTAAAGTCGAGGTTAATAATTGATGCAGCAGTATTATTAATTTGGTGGTTATCTCATAAAACTAAATATGCCTACGCGATAATTTATTTTAGCATAGGTTTTATTTTATCTTTTCATGTAACCTTTATTTCAAGTATTACTGATTTAAAAGAACTAGAGGTATTTTACGAGTTTTTTGGCATAGTCTTTATTTTTGCAGCTTTATTATCTTATTTCCCCATATGGGCATTTGCTAGTTTTGTTATTATCTCTAATACCATTATGGCTATTGGGGTGTATCAAAGAGTTAATTCATTCAATCAATTTTTCGAAGTTGGTTTTTTAAATATTGCTTTAGTATCATTAGCATCTATTGGTTTTGCATGGTATAATAGGCAAGCTCAAATTAATAGGGTTAAAGATAGACATATCATTAGAACTCGAAATACTAAAATCATCAAACAGAATAAAGATATCAGTGATTCTCGAAAAGATTTAGAAGTTTTAAATAGTTGGAAAAATAAACTGATTTCTATTATAGCCCATGATTTTAGAGCGCCATTGGCTTCTATAAAAAGTGTTTTAGATATTTTATCCGAAAATAAGCTTTCGGAATCCGAAATTCAAGAAATCCGTAAATCATTAATTAACCAGTTAAATTATACCAATGATTTATTAAATAGTTTATTAATTTGGACTAAGTCTCAAATGGAAGGTTTTGCGATTAAGCCTTTGCCCTTTGAAGCTAATTATATCATTTCCCAAGTATTAAAAGTACATTCCATTTTGGCTGAAAATAAAAATATTGATTTAAAGCTAGAAAATGCGACTTCTTTCGTGATTTTTTCTGATCCTGAATTATGTAGATTAATACTTAGAAATATGGTTAATAATGCTATAAAATTTACCCCTGATGGAGGTCAAATTATCATTAAAACTGAAAACCATAGCGATTCTAAATTTGGAAAAATAATTGTAAAGGATACAGGTATTGGATTTGACACTTCAGTTTTAAAGCAGAATCAAGGTTCAAATATTTATCCGACTTTAGGCACGGCTAATGAAAAAGGAAGTGGTTTAGGATTAAAATTAGCGATGGATTTTATGGAGAAAATTGGCGGTATGATAGATGTTAAAAGTATACTAGGAGAGGGAACCACCATTATTTTATACTTTCCAATTATTAATGAAAATACAGGAATTGAATAAAGCACGCATTTCATTCATTTAGAAAACAAATGAACTCCATGCATGCTATGCGATCAATTAATTTTTTCTATGAATTAGTCCTGCCATTGGTTGAGCAGTTGGCATAATTACCAAATCATTTATGTTAACATGTTTTGGACGAGAAACAATATACCAAAGTGCATCAGCAATATCATCGGCTATTAGATTTTCAAATCCTTCATAAACTTTTTTAGCTCTTTCTTCATCACCATCAAATCGAACAATGGAGAATTCGGTTTCAACGGCTCCTGGGGCTATTTGAGAAACTTTTATGGGGAATTTAGCCAAATCTAATCTCATGCTTCGGTTTAATGCATCAACCGCATGTTTGGTTGCACAATACACATTTCCTAAACTATATACTTCTTTACCTGCTATAGAGCCAATATTAATAATATGTGGATTTTCCGATTTTAATAAGAAAGGAATAGCCAGCTTACTCACATAAACCAAACCTTTAATATTGGTATCTATCATACGATCCCAATTATTAAAATCGCCATCTTCAAACGAGGCTAAACCCGCTGCTAAACCCGCATTATTAACTAGAACATCAATTTTTTGCCAATCCGATTCTAGAGTATTAAACCAATTTTCAAGTGCTTGTCTGTCTCGCACATCCACGTTCATAATTAAACAAGGAACCTTAAAATTTTCTTCAATTTCATTTTTTATTTCACTTAATCTTTCGGCTCTTCTACCATTCAAAATTATTCGGTATCCGTTGGATGCCAGTATTTTAGAACTCGCTAATCCTATACCTGAACTAGCTCCAGTTACTAAGGCTGTTTTGATCATCTTTTAATTTTGTTTGTTTTGCGAAAATAAATCTTTCAATTTTGTGAGCAAGATATTTTATTTATGCCGTTAAAAGTAAATTCAGGTGACAATTATAACCATCTTGTTTTAGCACAAGATAGTTTAGGTGAATCTCAACTCGATGAAACCAAGAAGGAGATATTGAGTTTAATGAAGAAAAAATCTTATCTTATTATTGATGGTACTGCCATTGAAAAATTAGATAAGCCCCATTTCGATTGGTTTAAATCGATTAAAGCTTTTGGAGAAAAATTAAATGCTACTTATTTGTTAGCTGGTTTTCCGGAAGATTATACCGAAACTTTTGAAGGCTTTGAAATTATTGCAGTACCAACCGTAGATGAAGCAGTTGATTTCATTTATATGGAGCAAGTAGAAAAAGACCTTTTAGGTGATGATGATTTTGATGACGACGAAGATTTATACTAAAAATGACATTTGAAGTAACCATTTTGGGTTGCAGTTCTGCAACACCCACCGCTGACCGTCATCCGAGCGCTCAAGCACTTTTAATTAGGGATACCCTATGTTTAATTGATTGCGGAGAAGCAACCCAAAATCAGTTACTTCATTACCGTTTTAAGCATAATAAAATACAGCATATATTTATATCTCACCTGCATGGTGATCATTATTTAGGCCTTGTGGGGCTTTTGGCTACTATTAATTTTCAGGGTAGAGAACAAGAATTGCATATTTATGGTCCTGAACCTCTTGAAAAAATAATTTCTGATCATTTTCATTTTTCAGGTACTATCATAAAGTTCCCTTTGTTCTTTCATCCAATTATGGATGATAAACCAGCCATGATTTTAGAAACCGATACTTTTACCGTTGAAACAATTATTCTTAAACACCGAATTCCGACTACTGGATTTATTTTCCGCGAAAAAAATCCCGCAAGGAAAATAAACGCTGAAGCCTGCGAATCAGCATTAATCCCTTTTACTTTTTACAAAGACCTACAGCAAGGAAAAGATTATATTACCAAAGAAGGTAAAATTATACCTAACGAAATTTTAACCTTTGCAGGAGATAAAGCCAAGGCTTACGCTTATGTTTCAGATACGCTTTTTCAGAAGAATGTTGTAGAAGCGGTTAAAGGTGTAGATTTATTATACCATGAGGCTACTTTTTTGCATGAATTGCACGAAAGAGCCATAGAGACCTTGCACACCACAGCATGGCAAGCTGGATTAGCCGCTAAACAAGCAGAGGTTCAAAAATTATTAATTGGCCATTTTTCAGCGCGCTACAGAGATTTGACCCCTCTTTTAATTGAAGCTCAAACCCAATTTGAAAATACTTTTTTAGCAATTGAAGGTGAAAAATTCACCATTTAACGAGCATCTTCTATATATACTGTTTAGTATCTTATACACCCTTGCGGGATGTTTAAAAATAGAAATTCATTAATAGCTGAATAAGAATATTTTTGTAAGATTAAGATGGCTAAACAAAAAAACGAATTAAAAAAAGAGCAAAGCGGCGATTTTGAGAAGGAGAAAAAAAATGAAGAACCGCAAATATCCCGCAAGGATATTGTAAGATTTGCTTTTTTAAGAGATGAAAAGGCCCGTAAAGTTGCGGCGCTATTTTTATGCTTTTTCTCTATGTATTTGATGGTGGCTTTGATTTCTTTTATGTTTTCATGGGAAAAAGATCAAAATATTGCCATAAATCTTAGCTTTTCTGATTTTATTAGCATACACCCTGAAGTTGCAGAAAATTTTTCTGGAGCTATTGGGGCTTGGTTTGGTCACTTGTTAATTTACAAATGGTTTGGTATTTCTAGTTTAGTAATTCCCGTAATTTTATTTCTTTTTGCTTTAAAAACTATTTTAGGAATTGAAAAAATTAAAGCCGGAAAATTTGCTCGTTATAGTTTTTTCATAGGTTTATGGCTATCGGTTTTTTTGGGAATGCTTTTAGGTAAATCTTATGGAGTATTTTCTGGAGGATTTGGATATTACTCTTTTTTATGGGCCAAAGGTATTTTTGGTAGTTTAGGTGTTCCGCTTATTCTTACCCTTTATTTGCTGGTATTTTTGGTAGTTGTTTATAATATCAATATCATTAAATGGATTCCCTTAGTTAATAATTCAACCGATTCTGCATCCCGCAAGGAAGAAGAAAATAAAGAAGAAAGTTTTTTAAGTAGTGATTTAACGGAAACGGTTTTTACAGATTATGCTGGAAGAAAAATCGAGGATATTCCTTTGTCTGAAATTCATGGCCCTCTTGGTAATGAGCCTGAACCTAATAATGATGAAAATTTAAATATTGAAGCTCTGGAAGAAGAGGATGAGCCAATTAATGAGGATGATATTAAATTAATTGTAAAAGAAGAAACGCCTGATTTGCATGTTCCTGATGAGTTTTCAGAAATTCCGATTGGAGCGGTTCCTTTAAGCATCAATCCGATTAATTCTACTGATATTAAGCCTAATATTTCTAATGATGCAGACGAAGCGGAGTTAAAAATGGAGATTGTAGAACATACTCCTGAAGAAGAATTGGCTGAGCCTGTGAGCAGTAATCCGCCCAAAACAGGTGATCATATTGGAATAGACACTCCCTATGATCCACGTTGGGATCTAAGCGGTTATAAATTCCCCTCTTTTGATTTATTGAAAGATTATGGGGTAATAAAACCACAGATGGACCCAACCGAACTGGAGTATAATAAAAACCTAATTGTTGAAACCTTAAAGAATTATAATATCGGGATATCTCAAATTCAAGCAACCATTGGTCCTACGGTTACTTTGTATGAAATTATTCCACAACCGGGTGTTAGGATTTCTAAAATTAAAAACTTAGAAGATGATATTGCTTTAAGTTTGGCGGCATTAGGAATTAGGATTATTGCTCCTATACCTGGCAAAGGGACTATTGGTATTGAGGTGCCAAATAAGAAACCAGAGATTGTTCCTATGAAAGGGGTTATTCAAAGTTTAAAATTTCAGAATTTTGACGGAGAATTGCCTTTAGCCTTAGGAAAAACGATATCTAATGAAGTTTTTGTTGCTGATTTGGCAAAAATGCCCCATTTATTGGTGGCGGGGGCTACGGGGCAAGGGAAATCAGTAGGAATCAATGCTATTTTAGTTTCCCTCTTATATAAAAAGCATCCGAGCGAGCTGAAATTGGTATTGGTAGATCCGAAGAAAGTAGAATTAACTTTATATAATAAAATTGAAAGACATTTCTTAGCCAAATTACCGGGTGAGGGTGATGCCATTATTACTGAGAATAAAAAGGTAGTTAATACTTTAAATTCATTATGTATTGAGATGGATAGCCGTTATGCTTTATTGCAAGATGCTGGAGTAAGAAATATAAAAGAATACAATGTTAAATTTATATCGCGCAAGCTAAACCCTAATGATGGGCATAAGTTTTTACCTTATATAGTAGTGATAGTGGATGAGTTTGCCGATTTAATAATGACGGCAGGTAAAGAAGTAGAACATCCTATTGGTAGATTGGCTCAATTGGCTCGTGCTGTAGGAATACATTTAATTCTAGCCACCCAAAGACCATCAGTAAATATTATTACTGGTACCATTAAGGCGAACTTTCCGGCGCGTATTGGTTTTAGGGTAACTTCTAAAATAGACTCAAGAACCATTTTAGATTCATCAGGAGCAGATCAATTAATCGGAAAAGGAGATTTATTGTATTCAAATGGTAATGATTTGATAAGACTTCAATGTCCTTTTGTAGATACTCCAGAAGTAGAAGAAATTACCAATTATATTGGGGGGCAAAAAGGCTATTCAGATACCTTTAGATTACCAGAATATGTTGGCGAAGATGGGGTAAGTTCTAATTTAGGTGATTTTGATCCTAATGACAGAGATGATTTATTTGAAGATGCAGCTCGTTTGATTGTATTACATCAGCAAGGATCAACATCATTAATACAAAGGAAATTAAAATTAGGATACAATAGAGCAGGACGTTTAATTGATCAATTAGAACAGGCCGGAATTGTTGGTCCATTCGAAGGCTCTAAGGCTAGAGAGGTTTTAATTCCAGACGAATACGCATTGGAACAGAAATTGAAGGATTTACAATAAATTTTTAAATCAGCCCATTATTGGGTATTTTTGCACTAAATAAAATTATAATGAGATTATTATCAGTTCTAATTACTTTTTTAGCATTTAGCGTATCATTATTTGCACAAAATGACCGTAAGGCAGAAAAAGTATTAAAAGATGTAAGTAAAAGATACGAAAAAGCTAAAGGAATTAAAGCTGCATTTACTATTGTGACCTATAATGGGGTTGACAAATCTAAATCAAGCGAAAAAGGTACCATTTATATAAGAGGCAATAATTTCAGATTGGAAATTGCTGGCCAAGAGATTTTTTGTGATGGGAAAACCATTTGGACTTATCAAAAGGTAGTTAATGAGGTACAGATCAATAATTACGAATCATCTGAAAATGAGCTAAACCCGGCCAATTTATTTACCATGTACTCAAAAGGCTATTTTTATAAATTGGATGGTGAAGTGAAAGAGGGTGCTAAAATCTACACAGTAGTTGAATTAGCTCCAAAAGATAAAAACAAACAATTTCATAAGGTAAAAATATTGGTAGATAAAGCCAATAATGCTATATACTCTTCAGAAATTAGGTATAAAAACGGAAATATTGTTACCTACACCATTAATTCTCAGGATTTAAATCAGAAATTTGATAAAAACTTTTTCACCTTTAATTCAGGTTCACATAAAGGTTTAATAGTAACTGATTTAAGATAACGAATAAATTAAAATCTTCATAAAAAAAGCCGCGTAAAGCGGCTTTTTTATTTTCCTCAATGTTTAGATTTACTTAAAATAAAGTATAGGAGAAGAACGATTTAAATTATACGATGGTTTGAAGTATGGATTATATCAATAGGATTTATTTAATCACGGCTTCGTTCTTAGGAAGTTTGCGCTGCGCTGTTTGTGCTCCGCTTCGTTCCGCGTTCCGATTTATCGGAATGAGCTTCGCTGTTGGAAAATAAGTTTAGGAGTTTAAAGGTTTAGGGGTTTAGATTTTTAAATTATTTAATCACGGCTCCGTTCTTGAATGTTTGCGCTTCGCTGTTTGTGCTCCACTTCGTTTCGCTGTTGGAAATGGTTATTTTTAAGATTTACCTTCGTTCTCGTTCTCGTTCTGATTTCTTCATTTTGTGACTTTTGTGATAATTGAGAATGTTAATGGGCTAAACTTCTATTCCGACATAAGACTAAACCTCTAAACCCCTAAACACCTAAACTTTTTTATGTTCTCGTTCTCGTTCTGATTTCTGCAATTGCGCTTCGCTGTTGATGTGGTTGATTCTATAATTACAGCTTCGTTCTTAAATGTTGGCGCTTCGCTGTTGGGGGCATTAGGCCTTTCTAGACATTCGGCTACTTCAGTTTGCTCTGCACTTCGTTTAGCTGTTGGAAATGGTTATTTTTAAGATTTAGCTTCGTTCTTGCTCTGATTTCTTCATTTTGTGACTTTTGTGACTTTTGGGACCTTTGGAGAGATTATGGCCTAAACTACTAGTCCGATTGAATTGGACCCCTTAACCAAAAATTTAGACACCTAATTCATTAGGAGTATTTTCTGGTTTGGCATATTCAAAACGGGCTAAACGTTCTGTTTTATAATAAGAATCTAGATTACTAATGGCTACGGATTCTGCTTTATCTAAGCGAACATTACCATCATTTTCTATTAAATCTTCTTTAATCCATATATCTAAAACTTCTCCAGCCACCAATATGGTTCCATTCAAATCGATTTCATAACTTTTAGCATATTTTAAGCCCATTTTAATGTAAGATTCCATTACATATGGAGCATAAAAATCATTTTTATATTCAGCATTTAATCCGCAAGCGTCAAATTCTGATACTTCTTTAGGAAATTTGGCGGCAGTATGGTGAGCTTCTTTAATGAAGCTAGTTCTGACGTGATTTATAGTAAAATATTGAGTATTTAGAATATTATCATAAGTATGTCTTTCAACTGTTGTTGGCCTTAGAATAAAACCGATATAAGGTGGATTTGCGCCTAAATGAACGAAAGAGTTAAAAATGGCTAAGTTTTCGAATCCGTCAGTGCTTTTGCTACCGATTAAATTAGCGGATTTAAATCCGGTAATACTATTCATAAAATGGGCTCTAAATCTTTGATCAAAAGCCAATAAGTCTGCTTTGCTGATATGTTTTAGCATATTTTTTTAACAAGTTGGTATGAGATAAGTTTTAGGGCTAAATCATTATTATCCCCCCATAAACATATAAGTTTTTTATCATATCAAAATATGCAATGCAAGAACTTTAATATGGGATTTGGAGCCTAGGGGTTTTAAAAGAATAAAAAATGCAATTAAAATTTGACAGAAGTACCTCAAAATGTTTTGATTTTTTTAATCAAGGCCGATTTAATTACCAGCCAAAGGCAAATAACCCCATGGTTCTGAACGACCAAGTGTTTAGCGCTATGGAAAGAATGAAAATAAAAAATAATGTTATCGCGATATCTATTTCTTTTTTTATGCTGAAATAGATTAATGATACAAAAACGATAAAACTTTTAATTAAACCTGCAAATACCCAGATACCTAAAAAATGTACATTTCCAATGCGGTCTTCAAAGCCATTAGGCATAAATAAATAGTCAATAGCTTTTAAGCCTCCAAATATGAGAAGGTTTAAAGTAATATCCCATACAATAATTTTATGTTTTAATGATAAATCGGGGTTTTTGGGTAAAAGCGGATCGCTCATTTCTTAATTTTCTTGCAATTTATTAAGACAAGATAAATTCCATAAGGTTTTCAATAGATTTTGGTTTTAAGCTTAGTCTTTCGCTATAATAAGTACATAATAAACGAATGAAACGGGTATTGTTTTTTTGCTTAATTAATTCAATAGAAATATTTCCGTAATTACTTTCAGGTTTAATATCAACTGGCCATGGTTTAAGATAATGTCTAAAGGTTATTTGTTTTAAACCTCCATCTAAAAATTCTGATTTTTGGTCCGACATGTATTTATAATAACCAATACTTATAAATCGGTCTTTGATATAATCGATAAAAAAATCAGCTTCATTATCTTCCCATTCATCCATTGGAAAAAAATAGACCATGGCATGTTTATCATTTTTTTCTAACTCAATAAACTCAGTTTGGCCTTGGGTTAGGAATAATTCAAACTCTTCTCTTATTTTCCACAAGAAAGCCATTTTGGCTCCAGAGTTTTTCCATTGCTCTAATTCAGCCAAAAATATTTCATCACGTATTAAGCCTTCTTGAACCATAACTTTAAAACAAAAATCTACACAAGAGGTTTATTTTTTATAGAAATCTTAAATAATAACGTAAATAAGCATTTATCTGCATATTAAAGAACTTAAATTTTTTTAGCCGTTCATCAATTATATATTTGCAAAAATGAAGCTGACGATTTGGGGAGCCGCAAGGCAGGTAACAGGCAGTATGCACCTGCTTGAATTAGATAATGGTTATAAGGTATTAATTGATTGTGGTTTAGATTACGAGCAACAACGATTTTTTAATTCAGGGTTTGTTATGGAATTTCCATTTAATCCTGCTAGCATCAACGCTTTAATACTTACTCATGCCCATATTGATCATAGCGGAAACATCCCTTTATTAGTAAATCATGGTTTTAGAGGTGATATTATTTGCACTCCGCCAACGGCAGATTTAGTTTCTTATTTATTATTAGATTCGGTTAAGATTCAGTTGCAAGAAGCTAATAAGAAAAATAATGGTAAAAAGAATAAGGTAAAACCCTTATATACTGAATTTCACGTTCACAGAGCCTTAGATCAATTAGTTACTTTAGAATTTCACAAAAAAGTAGAATTGAAAGAGGGTATAAGCATAGAATTTTTTGAAGCAGGTCATATTTTAGGTGCAGCCTCAGTGAAAATTCAAGCTGATGGAAAAACTATTGGATTTACAGGCGATATAGGTAATCCTGGTTCTAAATTAGTGAGAGATGCAGAACCTATTGCTGGATTAGATTATTTAGTTTCAGAAAGTACTTATGGTGGAAGATTTCATCAATCCAAACAATCAGCCGAAGACGAGTTATTGCAATATATACAGAGCACATGTATAGATCAGCCTGGGCGTTTAATTATTCCTGCTTTTTCTGTAGGTAGAACTCAATCTATTGTTTTTACTCTTCATCAACTAAAATTGAGGGGTTTACTGCCTCCAATAAAGATTTTTGTTGATAGTCCGCTTGCTATAAAAACCACCCATTTATATGAGAAATATCGATCTTATTTAAATGATGAAACCGAAGCTTTTTATCAGAAAAATAAATCGGTATTTGAATTTGATGGCCTAGAATATCTTGAAAAAGAGAGAGAAAGTGAGGCCATAATGAGCCATTTTGAGCCCTGTATAATAGTTTCGGCGGCAGGAATGGTAGAGGGAGGACGAATTCAAGAACATATCAGAAATAATATTGGAAATTCATATGCAAATATTTTAATTGCTGGGTTTTGTGCTGAAGGTACCTTGGGTTATCGTTTATTACAAGGGCAAAATAAAATAAGTATTAAGGGCAGGGATTACAAAGTTTACTCTGGGGTTTTTAAAACAGATGTATTTAGTGCACATCCTGACCAGAAGGGCCTTATGGATTATATTCAAGCCACTAACAAAATCGGGAATTTAAAAAGAATATTCTTGGTACATGGCGAAGAACAGGCCATGGATGCTCTAGCGCAATCGCTTTATGATGAGGGATTACAAAATGTCAGTATTCCTCAGCGTGGACAAACATTTCAACTTTAGAAAATTATTTTTCAGCGATAAAAATCGACGCTTCACCAAAATTTCGGATAATAATCGATTTGGGGAGGGATTTTTGTTATTTTTGTAACTGACAAAATTTCAGTTATAGTGGATTATCAATCTGTAAAACAACGTTTTGAAATAGTAGGAAATTCTCCTCTATTGAATATAGCTATTGAAACTGCCATTAAAGTAGCTCCCACCGATATTAGTGTGTTAATATTGGGAGAGAGTGGGGTAGGTAAAGAAGCCTTTTCTAAAATCATACATAATTTAAGTAATAGAAAACACGGTCCTTTTATAGCGGTAAACTGCGGTGCAATTCCGGAAGGGACCATTGATTCTGAATTATTCGGACATGAGAAAGGTGCATTTACTGGAGCTTCTGATACCCGTAAAGGATATTTTGAAACCGTAAATGGGGGGACTATTTTTTTAGATGAAGTGGGCGAATTGCCCTTAGAAACTCAAGCTCGATTGTTAAGAGTTTTGGAGTCGGGCGAATTTATTAAAGTTGGTTCATCTAAGGTTCAGAAAACCGATGTTCGGATTGTTGCAGCAACCAATAGAGATTTGTTGGAACGCACTAAAATTGATAAGTTTAGAGAAGATTTATATTATCGTTTATGCACAGTTCCGATTAGGGTTCCATCATTAAGAGAGCGTAAAGAAGATATTTATTTATTATTCAGAAAATTTGCTACTGTTTCTGCTGAGCAGTATAGAAATGAACCATTAGCTCTAGAGCCTGAGGCCCAAGAATTATTAAAAAATTACTCTTGGCCTGGAAATATTAGGCAATTAAGAAATATTGTTGAGCAAATGTCGGTTTTAGAAACCACTAGATTATTAGATGCTCAAACCATTAGAAATTATTTACCAGCAGAACGAGGCGCTTTGCCAGTTCTTGGTAAAAACGACTCCAATTCAGGCAACTCTATGTCTGAAAGAGATATATTTTACAAAGTTTTATTTGATCTCAGAAATGATTTAAGTGATCTGAAAAAAGTAGTAATGGGTTTAATTGAGAATACGGGTCATGATCAAGACGAGTTTATCAACCAAAATCGTGAAACCATTAATCATTTATTAAAAGTAGATGATAGCCCAAGTATTACTAATAGTCCGGCCCCAATAAATAATTTTAATAAACCTGCTCAAGAGCATGAAATTTATGTAGAGGCCATAGAAACGGATCGAGATGAGGTACTATCTTTAGAACAAAAAGAAAAAGAAATGATAAGTAAGGCCTTAAATAAATATAAAGGTCGCAGAAAAAAGGCTGCCCAAGAATTAGGAATATCTGAGCGTACTCTTTATAGAAAAATTAAACAATATGAAATTGAAGAGTAGTTTTTATTGCCTGAGTTTAATTTTATTCATTTTTTCTTCTTGCAAGTTTTATACCTTTAGTGGGGTAGATACAGGTGAGGCAAAAACGGTTTCAATTGAATATATTGTGAATAGAGCCGCTTTAGTTTCACCCACTTTAAGTCAGACCTTAACGGAGAATTTAAAAACTAAATTTGTTAATGAAACTCGTTTAAGTTTAATTGACGGAGAAGGTGATTTAAATATAAGTGGATCAATTACGGGTTTTGCCATTGCCCCCGTTGCCGTTTCTGGCGGAAATCAGGCGCAAGCTACACAAAACCGATTAACCATTACTGTTAATATAATTTTTACCAATAAGTTAGACGAGACCAAAAATTTTGAACAAACTTTTTCCAATTTCAAAGATTTTGATGCTAATTTGAATTTTTCGTCGGTAGAAAGCACATTAATTGCAGGAGTAACCGAATTATTAGTACAAGAAATTTTTAACCGAGCTGTAATCAATTGGTAAACGATAAACGTAAAATAGCCAGGTATTTAAGAGATCCTGATTCACTATTAAAAGCCGACGAGGTTTTTTTAAAAGAAACCATAGCGGCCTATCCGTGGTTTGCAGCTCCTTATTTTTTATTGGCTAAAAGTTTAGATAAAAACCATCATCCGGCAGCCAATGAGCTTATAAAATTAGCCTCACTTTTTGCTGGCGATCGCAAGGTATTATTTCAGTTAGTCAATAGAAATTTAAGATTTGAAGACAGCAGTTTAGATGAAATTTCTAGTATTGAGCTCAAATCCCTTTTATCTGATCAAAATATTTCCTTGCGGGATGAAAAACAAGAACTTCATAACCCGACAAACGAAATATTAGAAGAATTTCTCCCAACCCAAACTGAAGAAATTGAAGAGCAGCAAGTATTTGAGAAGATAGAAGAAAAGCCAGAGGAGCAGGAAAACATCGCGCAAGCAGAAGAGAAAACAGAAGAAATTGAAGAGCAGCAAGTATTTGAGAAGATAGAAGAAAAGCCAGAGGAGCAGGAAAACATCGCGCAAGCAGAAGAGAAAACAGAAGAAATTGAAGAGCAGCAAGTATTTGAGAAGATAGAAGAAAAGCCAGAGGAGCAGGAAAACATCGCGCAAGCAGAAGAAAAAATAGTGGATCCATTTTCTAATTCTGATCATAGTATTTTAGAACGTGAAATACCGGTAGATTGGGATGAAACGGCAACTCCTGAGCCAGAAACTGTGTTAGAATTGAAACCGGTTTTAGCTTCGGAAATTGAGCTTGAAATTGATGGAAGCGAACTGAATAGTGTAGTTGATGAGGATTTGCTTGTTGACTTAGAGAATCAAAATTCAGCGCCAGAAATAGATTTTACTTTTATCTCTAAGTTTACACAAGAGGAGGATGATTTTGATGAGGAAGATCAAAGGGAAATTATTGTGGCCAATCCTTTGATTGAAGAAGAAATTAGTCCGGCGACTGATTTTTTTGCCTGGTTGGCTCAATTACAAAAGCCAAAAATTATTGCAGAAGAGGCTAAAAAAGAGGTAAAAGCAGAAAAGGAGCCGAAAACCAAAGAAAATTTATTGCTTGAGAAACCTGCAACAAACCAACCTGAACCTAAATCTGAAATTGATTTTTTGATTGAAAAATTTATAAAAACCAATCCAAGTATTAGCAGGCCTAAGGCAGAATTTTATAATCCCACTAAAAAAGCCATTGAAAGTGAAGACGATTCTAATATAATTGTAACGGAAACTTTGGCTAAAATTTATCGCAATCAAGGCTTGGTTGAGAGGGCAATTTGGGCTTATGAAAAATTAAGCTTGAAATTTCCTGAGAAAAAAGCTTACTTTGCAACCCTTATAAAAGAATTAAAAGAAGAAAAAGGAATTTGATATGGCACTATTATTCAGTATATTAATTGTAATTGCCTCTTTATTATTAATGGGTATTGTATTGATTCAGAACCCAAAAGGTGGTGGAATTGCTTCTAATTTTATGAATTCAAACACCTTAGTTGGTGTTAAAAAAGAACAAGAAGTGGTTGAAAAAGCTACTTGGGGATTAGCTATTGGAGTTATGGTTTTAGCATTATTATCTAACTTTTTTATAGATCGTAGTGGTACTGCAGAAACTCCGAGTGATAATAAATCATTAATTCAAGAGCAAATTGATAATGCTCCGGTAACTGCTCCACCAGCTCAAGGCGCTCCAACTGCTCCAGCACAATAATTTTTAAATAAAGATTTTATACAGCCGTAATCTTAAAGAGGTTACGGCTTTTTTTATGGTTGATTATATCCAAAGTTTAATTCAAGAGTTTGAAAACTCGGCCAATGCTAAAGTAGCAGCTGGACAAAAAGCTTATATGAAAAATAAGTTTGAGTTTTATGGTTTAAGCTCAAATGAACGCAGAAACATACAAAGCATTTTTTTGAAAAAAGATTATTTACCCTTGCGGGATGAAAAAGACGCCATAATAAAAAAGCTTTGGGAATCAGAATACAGAGAGTTGCATTATTTTGCTCAGGAATTAGCTGAGAAATACATAAAAAAGGCAGAGAGAAAGGATATAGAGTTAATAGAGTATATGATTAGTCACCAATCATGGTGGGATACGGTAGATTTTATTTCAGTAAAATTAGTTGGGGTGTATTTTAAAATATATCCTGATAGCATAGAATCTATAACTCAAAAGTGGATGAAATCTGGCAATATTTGGTTACAAAGAGCTTGTTTATTGTTTCAATTAAAATATAAAAAAGAATTAGACAAGGATTTATTAGCTGCTTTTATTAAAGAATTAATTGGATCCAAAGAATTTTTTATAAATAAGGCCATAGGCTGGGTATTGCGAGAATACAGCAGAACCAACGCCAATTGGGTAATTGAATTTGTTAATAAAAATCCTGAATTAAATAATTTGAGTAAAAGAGAAGCGTTGAGATTAATAAAGGAAAATGGATAAAATAATTAAAGGGTTTTAACCCTAAATGCTAAACATTTAATCGGTTAAAACCCTTTTTAATTGAAGTTTTTTAAGGATAATGCCTTAAAAAAATCTCTGCTAAATTTTTTAGAATTAATTATTATTCAAAAATTCTAAAGCCTTTTTAACTAAATTTTCTGAACCAATAAACAATGGGGTACGTTGGTGTAAATCATTTGGAACAATTTCTAGTACTCTTTGAGATCCGTCGCTTGCCATACCTCCTGCTTGTTCAACTATAAAGGCTAGCGGATTAGCTTCATATAATAAACGAAGTTTACCTTTAGGCGCTTTAGCTGTTGGTGGGTAAATAAATATGCCCCCTTTTAATAAATTTCTATGAAAATCGGCCACAAATGAACCAATATAACGAGATGAGAATGGGCGAGAACTATCTTTATCTTTTTGTTTGCACCAATCAATAAATTGAACCACACCTGGTCCAAAATCACTGATATTTCCTTCGTTTACAGAATATATTTTGCCGTCTTTTGGAGTTTTAATATCAGGATGTGATAAACAAAACTCACCTATACTTGGATCTAAAGTAAATCCATTAACCCCTTTACCTGTAGTATAAACCAACATGGTAGAAGATCCATAAATTACATAACCTGCAGCTATTTGATGCATACCTGCCTGTAAACAATCGGCTTTTGTTCCAGCTCCTGAATCAGTTACTCTTTTAAAAATTGAAAAAATGGTCCCGATAGAAACATTAGCATCAATATTAGAAGAGCCATCCAAAGGATCGAATAATACTACATATTGAGGGTCATGACCGGCCATAGGATCAAAAGGAATGATATCATCATTTTCTTCAGAACCTAAAACACAACATTCGCCACCTGCTTTAAGAGCTGCAATAAGCTGATCATTAGCCATTACATCTAATTTTTGTACTTCTTCACCCTGAATATTTTCCATTCCGGCAGCCCCTAAAATTTCGGCTAAACCTGCTTTACGCACTTCACGAGTGATAAATTTTGCTGCAATTGCAATGTCATTAATTAATCTTGAAAAACTACCTTTAGCGGTTCCAAACTCTTTCTGACGTTCAATAATGAACTGTCCGAGAGTCATAACTGATTTTCCTGCCATCTATTCTTTTGCTTTAGATTATTTCTGCCTTATTTTTGCGCAAAGATAATCTTTTATATCAGGTAGAACATTTTGAATTTCTTTATTTTATTAGAAAATCGTGAGAGTATTTAAATTTGGAGGAGCATCCGTAAAAGATGCAGCCTCAATTCGTAATGTAGCGCATATTTTATCGCTGTTTCAAGGGGAGCAATTATTAATTGTAATCTCTGCAATGGGTAAAACTACTAATGCATTAGAAAACCTTGCCAAGGCCTATTTTAAGGGAAGCTCTGAATCTGATTCTATAATTAAAGAAATAAAACACTTTCACCATGAAATAATAAAAGACCTTTTGAAAGATAAACCTACCAAAGTTTATGATGAAATAGATAATTTATTTATTGATTTAGAAAGCATTATTGGTAGAAAAAATGATAAAGATTTTGATTTTATTTATGATCAAATTGTAAGTTTTGGCGAAATTATATCTACAAAAATTGTATCGCTATTTTTAAATGAAAATGGCTTTAATAATCGTTGGATTGATAGCCGTAATTTTATTGCCACCGATAATACTTACCGAGAAGGTAAAATAAACTGGGATGAAACCGTAAACGCAATATCAAAACGATTAAAACCTATTGTAGAGCAGCAAATAGTGGTTACCCAGGGTTTTATTGGCAGAAGTACTGATAATGCAACCACTACACTTGGAAGAGAAGGTTCTGATTATTCGGCAGCCATTTTTTGTTTTGGTTTAGATGCAGAATCAGTAACCATTTGGAAAGATGTGGCTGGGGTTATGAATGCCGATCCAAAAAGAGTTCCGGATGCTAAAAAAATTGATCGTTTAACCTATAACGAAGCCATTGAATTGGCTTATTACGGGGCAACTGTAATTCACCCTAAAACCATACAACCTTTAAAATCTAAAAACATTCCTTTATACGTTAAATCCTTTTTAAATCCTGAGGCAGAAGGTACTGTGGTTTCAAATTTTGAGACTGAAAATACCGATACTACTTTCTTCATTTTCAAGGGGAATCAGCAGGTTTTACATATTGGATCTAAAGATTTAACTTTTATAGTAGAAAATAATTTGAAAAATATTTTCAGTCAAATAGCCGATGCGAGAGTAAAAGTTAATTTGATGCAAAACTCAGCTATTAGCTTTGATTTATGCGTAACTTATGAGGAAGAAAAGGTTCATGTTTTAGAGGAGAATTTAAAAGATTCTTATCATTTTTCTCAAAGCGGTCCTTTAGAATTAGTTACCATCAGAAATTACAATGATGAGGCCATTAAAAAAATTACTACTGGTAAAAGAATTGTATTAGAGCAAAAATCAGCAAATACCATTCAGTTTGCTATTTCTGAATAAGTATAAAAAATCTAAATCGGTTAATTGCCTTAGGGTGATTAACCGTTTTTTTATTTTTTAATATTCGGGTCTTTTTAGAATTTCAGAGTATAAAATAGCATTTCTCAAATCAAAATCAGGCATTTCATTTTCGCTATTATCTATGGTATAAGCATTCACTTTATTTTTATTTTCTTCATTTTTAAGTGAATGTTTAAGCATGGCTTTAGAGCCTGGTTTCAAAATTTCATCATCATAGTTTTTTACACTTGCTATAGGAGCTTCTTCCCCTTTATATTTATCAAATAAACTTTGATAAGGGACTTCTTCTTTCTGATGATTGGTATTTATTTTTGTATTTTCCTTGCGGGATGTGTTGCTGTTATTAAATGGAGAGGAACTATCATTAACAGTAGCATTTTTCTGACTTTGAGTTTTAGGATTAGTTTTTTTCTCAGCAGTTTCTAAATTTTTTTCAATCCATTCAGTAATGCTTTGATCCAGATCCTTTTCTTCAGCAGGTTCATTAGCCATTTCATCTTTGTACTTTTTGTTGATATTGTTGTACATGCGGTAGATAAAAATGGCGACGCCAAATAAAATATATAATAAATTATCGAAATCCATGATCTTTGCTCAAATATAAGTAATTTACAATTATGATTTATGCAATTTCTGTCGGAAGTAATATAGGAGATGCAGAAAAAAATATAAAAGAAGGAATTATTGCCGTAGATGGAAAATTAGGCTCTGTGTTTGGTGTTTCTCGCTTTTATAAAACTAAAGCCTGGGGAAAAACCGATCAAGATGATTTTGTTAATGCCGCTTTTTTGCTGGGTTCAGAATTACCTCCACCCGTTTTAATGCTAGCTTTAAAGGATTTGGAAAAGGTATTAGGCAGAGTAGAATCAGAGCGTTGGGGACCACGATTAATTGATTTTGATATCATTTTTGCTGATGCTATTTCTTATTCTGATGAAATTGTTCAAATTCCTCATCCAAGAGCAAAAGAGAGACAGTTTGTAATAGAACCCTTGGTTGATTTAGTTCCCGATTTTGTTCACCCCGAATGGGGTTTACCTCTGCATAAAATTTTAGCTGAGTTGAAACAAAATACAACTCTTTAATACTCTCGAAACATTCAATTAATACTTTTGCATTATGTTTAAATTAATTTGTACTTTAATCATTTTTATTCCCTTTAGTTTATTTTCTCAAACTCAAGTACAGCAAAATAAACCAAAATTAGTTGTAGGTATTGTTATTGATCAAATGCGTTATGATTATTTAACAAAATTTAATGCTAATTTTAGTGAAGGCGGTTTTAAACGATTGTTAAATTCGGGATTTAACTTTAATAATGCTCATTATAATTATTTTCCAACCCAAACTGGCCCTGGTCATGCAAGCATTTACACTGGTACAACACCTTCAAATCATGGAATTGTAGCAAATGATTGGTATGATTTAAACCTGGGTGCTCCATTAAATTGTGTAGAAGTTCATGGGTATAAGACCTTAGGAAATGGGGAAAAGAAAAGTGTTTCTCCCCAAAACTTAAAAAGCATCGGTTTAAGTGATGTAATTAAAAATGCTTATGGTAGAAAATCAAAAATCGTCTCTTTATCAATAAAAGATAGGGGAGCAGTTTTGCCAGGAGGTTTTTCAGCTAATTTAGTTTTGTGGTTAGATCGTAAATCAGGTGAATTTATTAGTAGTTCTTATTATGGCGAAAGCCTTAAAGAATGGGTTAATACCTTTAATAAATCGGCCAAAAAGGAAGAATTTATCAAATCGAATTGGGAATTATTATTACCCTTAAAAAATTATGTAAATACTTTTGATCCTGATAATAATGCTTGGGAGGCTCCATATGAGGGACAAACCGAAACTGCTTTCCCGCATCCATGGAGTGAAATTTTTAAAGTAGAAGGTTTTGAAGTGATTGCGGGAAGTCCTTTTGGAAATACTATTCTTACTGATTTAGCCATTGATGCCATTAAAAATGAGAATTTAGGTAATTCGGGTCAAACGGATTTTATTAATATTTCTTATTCAAGTCCTGATTTAATTGGCCATCAATTTGGTCCACATAGTCTAGAAATTGAAGATACTTATTATAGACTAGATCGTGATTTAGAGCGATTATTTAAATTATTAGATGAGCAATTAGGATCTGGAAATTATCTATTATTTTTAAGTTCGGATCATGCTGTGGCAGAAATGCCACAATGGAGGAAAACCCACGGTTTACCGGGTGGGATATTTGATAAAAATTTTATTTACAAAGATTTAAAAACCGAGTTTTTTGCTCAGTTTGGAGATAGTAATATTATTTTAAACTGGAGAAATCAACAGATTTATTTTAATCAAGCGAGTTTGGATAAATTGAAAGAAGAAGGAAAATGGGATTTAGAATGGGTTAAAAGGGTTTTAAAAACGCATCCGGCAATCAAGTCTGTTTGGACTGCGGAAGACCTATTAGAAGGGGAATCTGATGCAGAGTTTAGGGAAGAATTTTTAAGAGGATATTATGAAGGAAGATCAGGAGATTTATTTATAAATTTTCACCCAGGTTGGATTCAAGGTTCTAATAAAGGAACTACCCATACCAGTGTTTATAGTTATGACACGCATATTCCCATTCTATTTTATGGTTGGGGTATTAAACCTGGATTTTCAGATGTGAAAATTAATCCTCAAGATATTGTTCCTACTATTTGTACTTTATTAAATATCAATATGCCTGATGCTTGCACAGGAACTTCGAGGTTATATCTAATGAGATAAAAAATAAAGGGGGAATTTTTAGATTCCCCCTTCAAAATATTATGATATACAATTTCGAACTCGTTGAGTGTACTCTCTAATGGCTTCTTTTAGGTCTTTACCTTCCTCAACCATTTTTTTAACTTCCATTGCTGCAAAAGCATGGGTTAGTTGCTCACCCTCATCTTCACCCTCAATTTCTATAGCTGGTAATTGTCCGTCGGCTATGGCAGCCTCAGCAGCTGCAAGCTGATCAAAGCTATAGGTTTCAACTAATTTTTTAATTACAGGAATTTTCATTTTTAAACAATTTTTTGAATCAATTTATCTACTGCTTCTTCTTTAGAAGTAAAGTCGCTTGCTACTAATTGACCGTCTTTAAAAACAGCAAAAAATGGTAAATTACTAACGCCGGCTAATTTTCTGGCTTCTGGACTATTTTCAGCATTGATATCTAAAAATTTCACATCCTTATATTCGTCTTTGTCTGACATTCTGACAAATTTTGGCGCAAAAAGACGACAGTTACCACACCAGTCAGCATAAAATTTTACAACCACTTTAGAATTATCTTTCAGAATTTGTGGAAATTCCACATCACTTACCTTACTAATCATTTTTTTGTTTAATTTTTGTATATACAAATATCCAATAATGTTCCAAAATTAAATGGCATTATGTTTCAAACAAAATATTAATTAATATGTAAGTTTTATATGCTCGGTTATCAATTTAGTAAATATTCTGGAGAGCAAAATCAAGATCCCTTTGAAAAGTTGTTTTCTATTTTCAAGGAACTATTGGTTTATACCTCTGGTGATGTCCCCGAGGCATTAAGTTGGCTCAATGAATTGGATAAAGAATATAAACTAACCGATTCTAATTATGGGATGGGTGATTTTATAGAAGATTTAAAGAAGAGAGGTTATTTAAAAGAAGACCCACAAGAGGGTAGTTTTATAATGACCTCGAAAATTGAACAAGAAATCAGAAAAGATTCTTTAGACCAAATTTTCGGGAAAATAAAAAAAGGGAGTAGTGGAGATCATAGAACCAATTACTCTGGTAAAGGAGATGATTTATCGTCTGATATTCGTCCATTTCAATTTGGCGATTCATTGGAGCAAATTTCTTTGACCAATACCTTACAAAATGCCCAAATAAATCATGGAATTGGCGAATTCAAGCTAACACAGGATGATTTAATTATTCAGGAAACTGAATTTAAAAGTCAGACCTCTACTGTGTTAATGATTGATATTTCTCATAGTATGATTTTGTATGGGGAAGATCGAATTACCCCTGCCAAAAAAGTGGCCATGGCCTTAGCCGAACTGATTCGTCTAAAATATCCAAAAGATACTTTGGACATCATTGTATTTGGAGATGATGCCTGGCAAATTGAACTTAAAGATTTACCCTATTTGCAAGTTGGACCATTTCATACCAATACCGTTGCCGGTTTAGAGTTGGCAATGGATATTTTAAAACGCAGGAAGAATCCAAACAGGCAAATTTTTATGATTACCGATGGAAAACCAAGCTGTTTAAAAGAAGGTAATAATTATTACAAAAACAGTTTCGGTTTGGATCGAAAAATCGTAAATAAATGTTTAAATATGGCATCTGCCGCAAGGCGATTAAAAATTCCCATAACCACATTTATGATTGCTCGAGATCCTTACCTTCAGGAATTTGTTGAAGAATTTACCCAAGCCAATCAAGGCAAAGCATTTTATACCAGTTTGAAAGGACTGGGTGATTTTATTTTTGAAGATTATACTAAAAACAGAAAAAGAAAAACTAAATGAAAGATATCACATTAGGCGAATTAAAAAAAAGCGGATATAAATCAAAAAGTATTAAACAAGAATTAAGAGATAATTTAATACAAGCTTTAAAAGAAAAAAAGCCCATTTTTAAAGGGATAATCGGATATGATAATACGGTAATACCTGAATTACAAAGAGCTATTTTAAGCAAACATAATATCAATTTGCTTGGTTTAAGAGGTCAGGCTAAAACTAGAATTGCTCGTCAGATGACCGATTTATTGGATGAGTTTATTCCGGTGGTAAAAGGTTCAGAAATTAATGACGATCCTTTTTCTCCTATTTCGAGATATGCCATAGATTTAATTAATGAAATGGGAGATAATACTCCCATCACTTGGTTGCATCGCTCCGAGCGTTATGCCGAAAAATTAGCTACTCCGGATGTTAGCGTTGCAGATTTAATTGGTGATATTGACCCGATTAAAGCAGCAACTTTAAAATTGTCATACAGTGATGAAAGAGTAATCCATTATGGAATTATTCCGAGGTCGAATCGTTGCATTTTTGTTATTAATGAAATTCCGGATTTACAGGCTCGTATTCAAGTGGCCTTATTTAATATTTTGCAAGAAGGGGATATTCAAATTAGGGGATTTAAACTTAGACTGCCTTTAGATATTCAATTTATTTTTACGGCTAATCCGGAAGACTATACCAATAGGGGTAGTATTGTTACTCCATTAAAAGATCGAATTGGTAGTCAAATATTAACCCATTACCCAGAGGATGTTAAAACGGCTGTTGAAATAACCAGGCAAGAAGCTGAAAGTAAAGGCTTAAATCAAAATATTAATGTACCAGATTTAGCTCGTGAATTATTAGAACAAATTGGATTTGAAGCTAGAAATAGCGAATTTATTGATGCAAAAAGTGGTGTTTCTGCCCGTTTGAGCATAAGTGCTTTTGAAAATTTAATAAGTACTGCTGAGAGGAGGGCTTTATTAAGTGGTGAAAATAAAACCTCAATTAGGGTTTCAGATTTTGATGGGGTAATACCGGCTATTACTGGTAAAGTAGAACTTGTTTATGAAGGAGAGCAAGAGGGAGCTCAAATAGTGGCAAAAAATTTAATTGGTAAGGCCATTCGAAATTTCTTCCCTAAAATATTTGTCCCCATACAAAATAAAAAATTAAAAGACGGATCTAAAGATCCTTATTCTGAAATTATAAATTGGTTTGCTGAGGGACATGTTTTGGAAATCCCTGCTGAATCAAGTGATAAAGTTTATCAATCTAATTTGAATGGAGTTAAAGGACTATCAAAAATGGTTGATCAATTGTATCCAGGTTTAGGAAAAGAAGAGCGCTTATTTTATATGGAATTACTTATTTTCGGATTGGCAGAATACAGTAAAATCAGTAAGAATCAATTAAAATCGGGTAATCAATTTAAAGATTTATTTAATACTTATTTGGATAACAGCTTATTTTCTGAGGAATAGTTAATTCAAATTAAGAAAAATTTAAATAGCTGATTAATAAGATAAAGCTCATTTATAAAATAATAAGGGCCTCCCCCCAGAGGCCCTTATTTACGTCTTAAAAACTAACCCTAAAAGACGAATGTTTATTATTAGACGTATTACATATTAAAAAGGTTTCTTTCCTTCTTAATAATTTCTTATTTTTTAGATAAAATTACGGCGAAGGCCCTATCATTTCCCTCAACGTCTTTACCTTCAATTAAAAATGCTCCACTTTTACTGTTTAAGATTTTTTTAGCATCTTCAGGGGAGTTAATTTTTTTACTATCTATTTGAGTAATAATAAAATCTTTAGGAATACCAGCGGTTTTAAAGGGACCGTCGGTAACAGTTTTTACTTTTACTCCATGATTAATTTTAAAACGGATTAAATCTTCTTTGCTAATTGGAGAAAAACTTATTCCTTCGATGCTTTCTGGACTTCTTCCAGAACCTGATTTTTTAGTCATAAAAGTTTTACCCTCTAAATTTTTCAATTTTGCAGTAAATTCTTTTAATCCACCTTCTCTTTTTACTTTTAATTTAACATCATCACCAGGGTGATATTTGCCTATCTGTTCTTGTAATTCAGAGGTAGAGTTAACGGCAACACCATTTACTGCCAAAATTACATCGTTTTCTTTTATGCCTGCTAATGCAGCTGCGCCATTTTCAGAAACTCCAACTACATAAACTCCTTCTATTTCTTTGAGGTTTTTTTCGTCTGCTACTTTTGCGTCAATATCTCGAATTTGTACTCCTAAAAATCCTCGTTGAACTTCTCCATAATTAAGAAGGTCGTCCATTACTTTTTTAACCAGGTTTGCTGGAACGGCAAATGCATAACCTGCATAAGAACCCGTTCTTGAAGCTATGGCAGTATTAATTCCAATTAGTTCTCCTTTAGTATTAATTAATGCTCCGCCTGAATTACCCGGATTAATGGCAGCATCGGTTTGGATAAAACTCTCGATGGCATATTGATTATTTTCATCTAACAATAGATTGATATTTCTGCCTTTTGCACTTATAATACCAGCAGTAACAGTAGAAGTAAGGTTAAAAGGATTACCTACAGCTAAAACCCATTGCCCAACTTTAGTATCTTCAGAGTTTCCAAATCTTAAAAAGCTTAATTTTTTCTCATCAATTTTTAACAAGGCTAAATCAGTGCTTGGGTCGGTACCTATAAGTTCTGCTTTATAAGTTCTTTTATCGTATAAAACTACTTCAATTTCTCCGGCTCCTTCAACTACGTGGTTATTGGTAGCAATATATCCATCGTCTGAAATTATTACTCCAGAACCAGAACCCATGGATGGCATATTATAACCTTCTCCAAAAAGGTCGAATAAATCGAAACCATGTTGTTGTTGAAACTCTTCACTCGATGCTTTGCCATAAGTGGTTTTTATATGAACCACAGCGGGCGTAGCTTTTGCACTAGCATCAACAAAGTTTAAATCTTCAGCAGAGCCTGCTGGTAAATTAACAAAACTCACTTTAGCCTGCTTGGCATCAAAGGTTTTAGGTTCATTGCTTGATTCAATCCATGAATAAGCTCCGATTGCTGCCAATCCTCCAAGACCAGCAACTATAAACATGGTAAAAATCTGTTTAAATTTCATATAGCTAAATACCTTTTTTTAATACTTCGTAAATACATTTTATATTTTAACAAGTTAAATGCCAAAAAGTATTTCAATTTATCTTAATTTCGGGGAAAAATCAGAAATTCATTTACATTTATTTTTTTAAAGATATTAAACCACAGCTAAATGTTTGGCAAAAAGAAATTTTCTGACGAAGCTATAATTGTAGAAATTAGAAAAGGAAACCAAGAGGCGCTAGTCTTTTTATATGAGGATAACTACACCACAGTTAGAAATTATATATTAAAAAATAATGGAAACCCGGATGATGTAGAAGATGTTTTGCAAGAAGCGGTTATCGTGGTTTGGCAAAATGTTCAAAAACCCGATTTTACATTAAGTGCTCGTTTTAGTACCTATATTTATTCTATAGTTAGAAACCTTTGGCTAAAAAATATTAATAAAAATAAACGAATGGATGCATTGGATGAAGTTCATACTTCTACCATAGCTTCAGAAATTAAGAATGGAGAAAAAATCGATATGAAATTAGTTAGGTCATACGTAGATAAATTGAACGATACTTGTCGTACTCTCCTTCAGCTATTTTATTTTGATGGATTAGACATGACAAAAATTGCTGAAAAAATGCAATTTGCTAATGCTGATACTGCAAAATCAAAAAAATACCAATGCTTTAAGAAATTGGAAGAAATGATTAAGTCTGATTTTAAAATTAATGATTTTTTAAACTAATATGAGAACTCCTGAAGAAAATATCATTCTTTTTGATTCATACATAAAAGGTAGTTTGTCTCAAACTGAAAAATCAAATTTTGAAGAGCAACTCAAAAATGACTCAGAATTGGCGCAAGAGTTTGAGTGGTATAAATTAGCGGTTGTAGGTATTCAAGAATCCCGCAAGGCAGAATTAAAAAATTATATTAAAGAAAACGCTAAAATTAATTATTGGGGTAATGTTTGGGGAAGGTCTTGGAATATAGCCTCTGCAGCAATAATTGTTTTGGCCTTGGCATCTTATTTAGTGGTTCAATATTATGTAAAACCCAATTTAGAAAAAAAGGATCAATTAGCCCAAAATTTAGATACTCTTAACATTGATGATAGCCTTAGGAATCCACATTTAGCAAATAATGGTCAGTCAGAAACTTTAAATGAGCCGATTTCTAAGAATATTGAAACTACTCAAGAAAATTCATCTAAAAATGCACCTGTTTTAAAAGAAGATTTGGATAAAAGTATGGCCCAACAAATTGAAATAGTTGAAGATGAAAATTTTGAGGTAACTAAAGATGACGTAATTCCTGAAGCTACAATTGCAGAGGAAAAAGTGGCAAATACAGTAAAAAAAGAGGAGGGATTAAGTATTAGTTCCGATGTTTTATTAAATACTTTTAATATTAATATTTTATTAATTGATGAGGATGAAAGTGTAAAAACCGATCGTCCTGTTAAGGTTAATTTTTGGAAGTCGCCAGTTAATTTTAAAGGTTATAGTTTTAACGGTAAAGAAATTAATTTATTTGGGGTTGAGAATCAAAAATCAGTTGAGATTTATAGCGTTTCAGGTGAGTTTATCCTTATAAAAGACGCACTTTTTTATAAGATTGAAAATACAGGTGGTAAATATAAACCTTACAAAACTTTGGAGAAAAATACTAAGGCATACGATTTGATACAATCCATAAAAAAATAAGAAGTCTTGAAAATTCAATTTTATAAATACCAAGGAACCGGAAATGATTTTATCATTATTGATGATAGAAGAGAAGTATTAAAAAATCCGAGTAAAGATTTGGTTTCTTTTTTGTGCGACCGCAGGTTTGGAATTGGCGCTGATGGACTCATATTAATGCAAGAGCATGAAACTTTTGATTTTATGATGGTGTATTATAATTCTGACGGGAATGAAAGTTCGATGTGTGGAAATGGGGGAAGATGTATTGTAAAATTTGCTCATGATTTAGGACTAATTTCATCAAGTACCCGATTTATTGCCATTGATGGTCCGCATGATGCTCATGTTTTAGAAAACGGAAATGTGGCCTTAAAAATGATTGATGTTCCAGAGGTAGAAAAAGGGGAGGATTATTATTTTTTAAATACAGGCTCACCCCATTTTGTAAAATTTTTAAATCAAGGTATTCAAGATTTTGACCTCATTCAAAATGCTCAAAACATTAGATATAATGATCGTTTCAAAGAAAAAGGTACTAATGTAAATTTTGCGCAAATCAACGATGAAAAAGTTCTTGAAGTTAGAACTTATGAAAGGGGAGTTGAGGGTGAAACATTATCTTGCGGAACGGGTGTTACAGCTTCTGCTTTGGTGTATAATTTTGATCAAGGTGATTTGGAACAATTTGTCCAAGAAATTAAAACACCTGGAGGTGATTTAAAAGTTCGTTTTGATAAAAAAGAAAACGCTTACTCCAATATTTGGTTAGAAGGTCCAGCTAAATTTGTATTTAAAGGAGAAATTGCTATTTAATAACATTTACAGAAATGGGAAAAGCCTAATAATTTTCCACAACTAAAGATTTATTTTTAATTATAACTAACTTGCAGGTTTTATCTTTTTAAAAAATCGTACTTGCATTGAAAGTTAGTAATCTACAACCCTTTGAATTAGTTTATGCTATTGTAGAGCATGCCCACCTTGGTTGGCTCATTGAACCTCATGTGGTTCAAATAAACTCATTGGGAAATCGTACCTTACTGCATCAAAAGGTACATGTTTCTACCCTAGATTATTTTCAAAAAGGAATTGATGATTTAGATCGAAAACTAATTTCAATTTTAGATTTATTGGATCAAGAACAAATTGTAAAATTATTTTATACCAAAGAATCATTAAGACCGGCCGCATTTTTTAAGAAAGTTTTTACTGAAGAATTATTTAAAAAATCTTTAAGACCTTATATAGAAAAAAAATTAGCAGAGGTTATTCCCCAATTAATTAATAAAAAGGTTTTCCTTGCGGGAAAGGATGGGAACATAGCTTCTAAGCGAATTGAAGTTGCTCAAGAACGCTGCACGGTATTATTTCATTTTAGAAGAGAAGAACAAAGTATTCGGTATTTCCCTACTATAAAATTTAAAGGCGAACGCATAGATTTTATGATGAAAGGAGGAATTATGTTATGCACACAACCTGCCTGGATGTGCGTAGGAGAACGAATTTATAGCTTTGAAAAGAATGTTGATGGTAATAAATTATTACCCTTTTTGAATAAGCGATTTATCGAAATACCTAAAAGTTCTGAGGCCCTTTATTTCAAAAAATTTGTTGTTCCATTAGTTGAAAAATTTGATGTTTATGCTATTGGATTTGAAATACAAACCATTAGTGAAATGGCGGTCCCTGTTTTGCAACCAGATACAGGCTGGGAAAATGATTTGAGGTTAAATTTATATTTTAAATACGGAAAACAAAGTTTCCCTTATCATAGTAATAAAAAGGTTTCTGTTATTTTAGAACAAGAAGGGGAAAATTATATTTTTAAAAGGTTAAGACGTGCTAAAGAATGGGAATTATCTCAAGCTGAATTTTTAAATCAATTGGGATTAAGTAATACGCTTGGCTCACAATTTCAGGTAATTTCAGAATTTTCTAATACCAATGCTACTCTATCATGGTTAATTAAAAATAAAAAATTATTAATTGAAAAAGGTTTTATCATAGATCAAAACGTTAGCGGATTTAATTATTCTTTAGACATGCCTGAAATTTCGGTAAATGTTAAGGAATACCAAGATTGGTTTGATGTTTTTGCCGTAGTAAAATTCGGGAAATTTGAAATTAAACTTTCTTATTTAAAAAAATATATCCTTGCGGGAAAAAGGGAATTTGAATTACCTGATGGAAAAATAGCTGTAATTCCCGAAGAGTGGTTTAGTAAATACAGCAGCCTTTTTGAATTAGGTGAAGAAGAAGATGAAAAAATTAGAATTAACCGCTTTCATTGGGGAATTTTAGATGAATTAGACTTAGAACCTGATAGTAAAAGCATAGGTCAAAATTTAGCTCAAGCCTTTAAAAGCTTAAGTAATTTTGAATCAGAACCCTTGCCTATGCATTTTAATGCCACATTAAGAACCTATCAAAAAGAGGGGTATGATTGGTTTTATATATTAAAATCCAATCATTTTGGAGGTTGTTTGGCCGATGATATGGGTTTGGGTAAAACCATTCAAGCTTTAGCATTATTGCAGAGGGAAAAGGAAATTTGGCAAGATCAAATTGAAAAGGAAACAAGTGAAATTACAGAGGAACTAATAATTGAAACCGATTCCATATCCCGCAAGGGTGAAATAAAACAAATAAGCATATTTGACCAAAGTTTACAAGGTGAGGCCAATTTACCAGATATAAAAATTAAAAAATCCAATATTCCAAGACCAAGCAGTTTGTTGGTTTTGCCTACATCTTTAGTTTTTAACTGGGTTAATGAAGCTAAAAAATTTGCCCCAGAACTGAGAATTTTGGTCCACTCGGGTAGCTCAAGGATTAAAGACGCTAAATTATTTAAGTTGTATGATTTGGTTATTACTACCTATGGGGTTATGCGATTGGATATAGATATTTTGAAACAATTTAAATTTCATTATATCATTTTGGATGAGAGCCAAAATATTAAAAATCCAGATAGTCAGACCGCTCGAACCGCGCGTAGTTTAAATTCTTTTAATAAATTGGTTTTAACGGGTACACCGGTCGAAAACACCATTAATGATTTATGGTCGCAAATGGAATTTGTTAACCCTGGTATGTTAGGCAGTTATTCTTATTTCCAAAAGAAATTTGTGGTTCCGATTGAAAAAAATAATGATGAAGAAACCATGAATAAACTTCAGAAAATGATTTCTCCATTTATTTTAAGGCGAACCAAGGAGCAGGTAGCTAAAGAGTTACCAGAAAAAACTGAACAAATTATTTATTGCGAGATGAATGAAAATCAAGAAAAGATGTATGAAAAAACCAAATCTTTTTATCGCAATCAAATTTTGGGTAGTATTTCTAATTTCGGAATTGAGAAAAGTAAGTTGCAAATTTTAAAAGGATTATTGCAGTTGAGGCAAATTGCGAACCATCCTATTCTAGCGGATACTAATTATTCAGGTGGATCGGGAAAATTTGATGAGGTAAGTGAAAAATTATATACTGCTATCCAAGGGAATCATAAGGTTTTGATTTTTAGTCAATTTGTAAAACATTTAGAGGTATTTAAAAAGAAATTAAACCAAGAAGGAATAAGATTTTCATATTTGGATGGCTCAATGGATCAGAAAAGCCGAGAAAAGGAAATTTATTTATTTAATAATGAGCAAGATAGACCCGTATTTTTAATTTCTTTAAAAGCGGGTGGAGTAGGTTTAAACCTAACAGCGGCTGATTACGTCTTTGTTTTGGATCCATGGTGGAACCCTGCAGCTGAAAGGCAAGCAATTGATAGAGCTTATAGAATTGGGCAAAATAAAAATGTATTTGTTTATAAATTTATTAGTTCAAAAACGGTTGAAGAGAAAATTTTAGGTTTGCAAGAAAAAAAATCGGGTTTAGCAGAAGGCCTAATTAAAGTGGAAAATAGTTTCTTGTCCAAAATTTCACAGGAAGATTTGGACGAAATTTTAGGTTAGTCTGGTCGATTTTTAGAAATATGCGACAAAAATTAATTGACATAAGAAAAATTTAAGTTTTATTTGCAGATTATACTACTATTATTAAGTTTAAAGAAATGAAGAAAATTTTACTAATGTGCGCTATGGCAGCTTTGTCATTAGGCGCATTTGCACAAAGAACCATCGATTTAGAAGTTGTAGAAATTCAATCACCTTCAACAATCAGACATCAAACTCCTATCAACTTTAGATGGGTAATGAGAAATCTTGGCCCAGACCAAATTCAACCTGGAGATTCATTATTTTATCGTTTTGAAATCCAAGGTAATGTATTACCAGCTCAAGGATTTTACGCAGCAGTAATGGCTGCAAACATCAATTCTAATGATACTTTTGGAGTTGCCGTTAATTTGCCAGCATTTAACGTACAAGGTAATTTTACTGGATATGGTTGTGTTCAGGCTTTTATTTTTAATAGAGGTGCTGCCAATACTATTAATGTAGAAGATACTGCTCAAGACAATGACAATACACTTTGTAAAGCAGATATTAACTTTACCTCTAGCGGATTATCTGCTGACCAAGTGGTTTCTACAGATAAAGTTTTAGTTAAAACTTACCCATCTCCAGCTAATACTAAATTAAATTTTGAATTAAGTACTATTGGCGAAGGTCAAGTTAGCATTAACATTTTTGATATCACTGGTAAATTAGTGGCAGTTAAAAATGTATCTGCTAATGGTGATTTAGCTACAGAAACTTCAATTGATGTTAGCGATTTAAAATCAGGTATTTATGTATATGAAGTTAAATTTGAAGACTTCAGTACTTCTGGTAAAGTAGTAATTACTCACTAAGCCATAATTTTTAAAAGAAACCCCGGTAGTCTTTATTTGATTATCGGGGTTTTTTATTTTGATTAAATCAGATAGTTTTGCAGGACAAGTTATTTTGGCTTGGTTATAGGCATGGATAAGAGAACACAACTTGAAGAATTGAGGGCTAAAGCCCTTTTAGGTGGTGGGGCTGATAAAATAGAAGCTCAACATAAAAAAGGTAAATTATCAGCAAGAGAGCGTTTACATTTTTTATTAGATGAGGGCTCATTTCAAGAAATTGGAGCTTTTGTAACTCATAGATCCCGCGATTTTGGGATGGAGAAACAACAAATATTAGGGGATGGGGTAATTACTGGCTATGGGACTATAAATGGTCGATTGGTTTATGTATTTTCTCAAGATTTCACGGTTTTTGGTGGTTCATTATCTGAAACCCATGCCGAAAAAATCTGCAAAATCATGGATTTAGCCATGAAAAATGGTGCTCCACTTATTGGTTTAAATGATTCAGGTGGCGCTCGTATTCAAGAAGGAGTTGTTAGTTTAGGCGGTTATGCCGATATATTTTATAGAAATACTATGGCGTCTGGGGTAATTCCTCAGATTAGCGCAATCATGGGTCCCTGCGCAGGAGGAGCTGTTTACTCACCAGCTATTACTGATTTTATCATGATGGTTGAAAAAACCTCCTACATGTTTGTAACGGGTCCTAACGTAGTTAAAACCGTAACTCATGAAGAAGTTAGTTCTGAAGATTTAGGTGGTGCTTCGGTACACTCAGCAAAATCAGGGGTTAGTCATTTTTCATGCGCTAATGAAATTGAAGCCATTCAAAATATTAAAAAATTACTTTCATATATTCCCTCGAATTGCGAAGATCAGGCACCAGCCCTGGCTTATGAATCAGAGCAAGATGAAAATAGGCCTTCGCTAAAAGATATAGTACCTGATAATCCTAATCAACCTTATGATATTAGAGAGGTAATTAGTGGAGTTACAGATGAAGAAAGTTTTTTTGAGGTTCATAAAGATTTTGCAGAAAATATTGTAGTTGGTTTTGCGCGCCTTGCGGGAAGAAGTATTGGAATAGTAGCCAATCAACCCGCATTTTTAGCTGGAGTATTGGATATAAAATCATCACAAAAGGCTGCCCGCTTTGTCAGATTTTGCGATTGTTTTAATATCCCTTTATTAGTATTTGAAGATGTTCCGGGATTTTTGCCTGGCACCGATCAAGAATGGAATGCTATTATAACCAATGGAGCAAAATTATTATATGCCTTTTCTGAGGCTACTGTACCTAGAGTTACTGTAATTACCAGAAAAGCTTACGGTGGGGCTTATGATGTAATGAACTCTAAACATATTGGAGCAGATATGAATTTTGCTTGGCCAACCGCAGAAATTGCTGTTATGGGAGCAAAAGGTGCAGCAGAAATTATCTTTAGAAAAGAAATTTTAGAAGCGGATGATAAAGAAGCTAAATTAGAAGCTAAACAAAAAGAATACGGCGATTTATTTGCAAATCCTTACCGTGCCGCAGCTCGTGGATTTATAGATGAGGTTATATTACCTGAAGAAACCAGAGAACGTTTGATTAAAGCTTTTAAAATGCTTGAAAATAAAGCAGTAAGTCTTCCACGTAAAAAACATGGTAATATTCCATTATAAAAAAGGCCCATGTTAATTAGTGTAATTATTCCCTGTTTTAATGAGCAAGAAGTGTTAAATCTGACTTATGCTCGGGTAAGCTCTGTAATGGAAAAAAACTTTGGGGATAATTATGAACTTATTTTTATTGATGATGGCTCTAAAGACGCTACGGCAGATATTTTAAAGCTATTTTGTAATCAAAATAAAAAGGTAAAGCTGATTAAATTTTCAAGAAATTTTGGTCACCAAGCCGCATTAGCAGCTGGAATATCCAAAGCTAAAGGAGATTTAGCTGTAATAATAGATGCCGATTTACAAGATCCTCCAGAGTTAATTCCCGAAATGGTAAAATTATACCATGAAAAACAATGTAATGTTGTTTATGGTGTTCGGAAAGAGCGTAAAGGAGAAAGTGTATTTAAGAAATTATCAGCGCGTTTATTTTATAGAATATTAAATCGTTTAAGCGATGTGGATTTGAATGTAGATACTGGCGATTTTAGATTAATAGATCGTAAAGTGATGGATGCATTTAATTCTTTTAGCGAAAAAAATAAATACATAAGAGGAATAATTAGTTGGATGGGATTTAAGCAAGAGCCTATTTATTATTCAAGAGATGCGAGAAGTTTAGGAGTAACAAAATATCCTTTAAAAAAGATGTTACACCTTGCGGGAATTGCCATGTTTTATTTTAGTAAAAAGCCTTTAAAATTAGCATTAACCTTGGGATTTATAAGCATTTTTATAGGAGTATTATTAACCTTATGGGTTTTTTATGTGCAGTTCACCCAAATTATGGAAACCGTTCCGGGTTGGGCAAGCACTATTATTACCATAATATTTTTTGGTGGGGTACAATTATTAACGATTGGGGTAAGTGGTGAATATATTGGCAATATTTTGGATGAGGTTAAAAATAGGCCTGAATATATAATTAATGATCAAATCAATTTGGATTAGGTATTATGTTTATTGCGAGTTTAGAATTATATAAGAAGTTAAGTAAAAATCGTTCAAAGAGCATTGCTGCTTATATAAAAGACTTAATAAAAGATAATACTAAGATATTAGATTTTGGAGCGGGCAATCTATATTTAGCTGGAGCCTTATTAGATTTTTTGCCAAAAGTAGAAATTTTTGGAATAGATGTAATCGAAGATCAGAACTTGGATAAGCAGGTAATGAATCATTCACGATTTCAATTTTCGACTTATAATGGTAAAAATATACCTGCAGAAGATAATCAGTTCGATTATGTAATCGCATCAGCGGTTATGCATCATACGCCATCACCAGAGTATTTTTTAGTAGAAATTAAAAGAGTATTAAAACCAGGCGGGGCATTAATTTTAGTTGAAGAAATGTATCATAATATGGCAGATAAAATTTATATCTCTGCCGAAGATTTAATTCTGAACAAACTTAAAAAAGGGGTTCCAGTCCCTCTGAATTTCAGAAGTTATGATCATTATAAAAAAGAATTCGAAAAACTGCACTATGAAATTGAATTTGAAGGCTTTGTTCGTCCATCTTTCCCTTTTAAACATCATTATGTTTTTAAATTGGTAAAGATGAAATAGAAAACTAATATTTAATTTTAATCTTCAACAATTCCACAGGGACCTTTAACAAATGAATGGCTTTTAACCTAGAATTTCCTACTTCTTTCCATTCTTGCAAAGGATATTCATAAAGATGATTTATGGCATATTCTTTACCCTTAGCTTTGATAATTCGAGCAATAATTTCTACATCAAAAATCCATTTTGAAATAAATTTTTCTTTGAATGCAATTTCAATTAAATCTCTATGTAATAATTTAGCTCCGCATTGGGTATCATATACTGGAAGTTTTAATACTAAGCTAGCTAAAGTAGAAAAAACCCTTCCAAAATAATGTCTTACATTACTACGCTCGATCTCTGTACCTAAACGTTTTACTCTTGAACCCAATATGAATTTTAAATGAGTTTTATCTTCTTTTAATTTTAACATAGGAAAAATCTCATTTAATGGTGCAGATAAATCAGCATCAAAATAAGCAATCCATTGGTAAGAATGTTCTAAAGCCCAATCACTACCTGTTTTAATGGCCGCTGCTTTACCTTCATTTTTGTTTTTATGTATTGAAAAAAGAATTTCCTTATTTTTATTAACTAAAGAATCAATAACTAATTGGGTATTATCTAAACTTCCATCATTAACAAATAATAAATGAATGTTTGAATTTGTTAATAAATTAATAAAGTTCTCGAATTGCTTTATCGGCAATCGTTCTTCCTCATTATAACAAGGTATTATTATTAAACAATCCGACATACTGCAAAATTGGATAGTCCCGGTAAATTAAGCCCTAATTTTCTAAAATATTTTCCTATAGAATAATCATTAACTAATACCTTAACTAAAATTTTATCCTTTAATTGGTCAGCCTTCCAGCCCCCAATTCCTTTAACATATTCCTTTTTCCTTTTCAATAATTTTTCATTTAATACCTCTAAAACTCTAACGGGTAATAAACTTAAAAAGAAATAACCTTTTTTTTGAGTATTCCATCCAGCTCTTTCTAAATGCTCTTTTAACATGGAATTGGTATATCGTCTATAATGTTCTAAAAAGCGGTCGTGTTCACAGAATAAACTTTCATAAGCAGGAACGGTTATAAAACTGCAGGTTTTTTTATTAATAAATTTAAAACCTTTTAACCAACTCATAAATGCAATATCATCGGCAATATGTTCAATAACATCCAATAATAAAACTAAATCTATTTGAGAAATGCCCAAATTATTTAATTCATCTAATTCTCTAAATACTTTTATGTTAGAATTTTGATATTTATTATTTAAATGTTGAATTTGAACATCAGAAAATGCCGTATCTACTGCATAAATTTTTGCATAGGGTAATTTTTTAGATAATTGCTCAGCAAACCAAGTATCTCCGCATCCTAAATCTAAAATATGAAGTTCTGCGTCAAAATTAATGTTTCTAAACTCTTGCTTAAATAAATCCCAAACCACCTCAAATCGAGCTAACTCCCAAGGGTGTCGTCCGTGATTGGTTTGTGTAAGTTCTAATTCTTTTAAATCCATGTAATGGCATTTTCTTTACAAATATTATGATTTGTTTGTAAATTATTGATAATTTCGGATTTCAATAGCTTCCCCTATGGCTAAAAACAAAGATAAAAATCCAAATAATTCGGCTACAAAAAGTAGTTTTAACGGTAAACTAGCAATATGGATCGACCATGTTGAACCTATGCCATTAATTAATTTGGCTTCTATTTATCAAGAAAAACTTGGAGATGATAATTGTAAAATTTATATCATTAATCGAAATCAGCCCGATTTTTTAGCGCAATTGGATGAAATAAAATCGAAATCAGCATTTGAAATTTTAGACCAATGGGATCCTATTGTTGCTCAGAACAAAATTTTTGAATTTCAGCCTGATTTTATTATCCCTCTGTTTGACGCAATGCCTGTTAATTTGGGGAATTTAATCAATCACCTTAATGATTTACCTCAAGAGTCTCAAGTATTTTGCTTCGAAAATCCAGATAAGAAGGCTAAAAAAACAAGTCCAGCCAACTTGTTTAAATATTTTTGGGTACCGCTGCTTAGTCCAATTAAAGAACCCCATATTTTTAACCGAGTTTTGGTATTAAGGCCGGAAGTTTTAGGCAAAATTTTAAATGATTTTGATTTTAATAAAGTAGATGAAGTTTTTGATTGGTCTTATAAAATTTCCCTTGCGGGATTTGAAATTACATCAGTTTCTAGCTTGGCCTTTAAAAATGAATCCATTGCAGAGTCAATTAAAATTGCTCAAGCTGAAAATATATTTTCTAAATTAATTAAGTATCCAATTAATTGGTTTTTCAAAATTCCGATTAAAGGAATAAAAAATGGAACTTTATTTAGAGACCCTTCTGGCCAAAATAATCCGCTTTGGCGATTTAGTTTCTTTTGTTTGTTTATTCTTGCAGCCTTCTTATTACCCTTTTTGAGTTTTGATTATGGAATAACTTGGGATGAGAAAATACAGGATGCTTATTCTAAAGATGTTTTAAATTATTTCTTAAGTTTTGGTACCGATAAAACTTGCTTGGATATTAAAGTTCCACTTTATAATACCATGATTTATTATGGTTCTTCATTTGATTTGTTAGCAGCATTTTTTCAGAAACTATTTCCTGCGGTTGATCCTTTTGAATTAAGACATATCCTCAATTCACTTTTTGGTTTAGCAGCCATGTTATTTTGTGGTTTGGCGGCTAAAGAAATTGGTGGTTGGCGAATGGGATTTTTAGCCTTTATTTTTATTTTACTTACCCCGAGTTTTTTCGGTCATTCTATGAATAACCCTAAAGATATTCCTTTTGCTTTATCTTATATTTTTGCTATTTATTATTTAATTAAGTTTTTAAAGGAATTGCCCAATCCCAATAGAGGAACCAGTTTTTGGTTGGTATTCTCCATTGCATTTTCGATTAGTATTCGAATTGGAGGATTATTAATTATTGCCTTTTTGGCTTTATTTATGGCTGTTCATTTTATTAATTCATTAATAAAAAATAAAAATTTTAATCTGCTAAAGAATTTCGGGCTTTACTTTTTTCAATTTATTAAAATAGCGGTCCCAGGTTATTTTTTAGGATTAATTTTTTGGCCTTATGCCCTCCAAAATCCCATAAAAAATCCATTTATCGCGCTTAAAAATTTCTCTAATTTTGAGTTATTAACCACTTATGAATTATTTGACGGGCAGCGAATATTAATGAAAGAATTGCCTTGGAATTATATTCCTACTCTTATGGGTTTTAGCATTCCTATAGCTATTCTTTTTGGTTTTTTAGCAGCCATTTTGTTAATAAGCTTTTTACATAAAAAATATACCAATTGGTATTTTTTAATCCTTGCGGGATTTACTTTAATATTTCCAATAGCTTATGCTGTTTATAAAGACAGTATGTTATACAATGGTTGGAGGCATTTTTTATTTGTATATCCATCATTGGTAATTATAGCTGCAGCAGGTTGGGACATGTTATGGAATATTTTTTCAAAACCTCGATTTAGATTAATTCCTGCTATTATTTTAATTGCTGCTTTTGCTGGTCCAATTCAATGGATGTTTAAAAGTCATCCTAATCAATACATTTATTTTAATGAATTGTGTGGTGGAATAAAAGGAGCCTATGGACGATTTGAATTGGATTATTATTCAAATTCATTGAAACAAGCAGCAGATTGGTTATCGGTAAACATCCCCGCAAGGGAAAAAGGATACAGTATAGTAACTAATAATGAACCCTTAACATCGGAGCATTTTATTAAGAAATGGGATACCAATTCAAAAGTAATATGGACCCGAGAATATGAATTATTTAGATTGCCTGCCGATTATGGTTTTTTCACCACTCGAACCATGACGGCCAAACAATTAAAAAGTGGAATTTGGCCACCTAAAAATACCATTTATTCGGTAGAAATTGATGGTGTACCCATTGTTTCTGTTGTAGATTTAAGAAATAATTATAATGCAATTGCATATTCATTTTATGATAAAAACCAATTTGATTCAGCCATTTATTATTTTGATTTAGCTATAAAAGATGATCCAGGAAATGAAGAATCATGGAGGATGAAAGGTTTATGTATAATTGGTAAAGATTTATATGATGAGGCTAAAAGCCCTATTTTAAAATCAATGGATTTGATTGATGATAATTATATGGCCTATGATTATTTGGGTATAATTTATGCTAATAAAAAACAATATGATTCGGCTCAAATTTGGTTTGAAAAAGCCATTGTACATAAGTTAAACTTTACTGGTGCTTATTATCATTTAGGAGTTGTTCATTATAATAAAGCTAAGTATCAAGAAGCAATTAATACCATAAACAAAGCGATTAAATGGGGAGGAGAAAAATCAGACTTTTACCTTTATTTAGGCAAAAGTTATCAAGCATTAAAAGAATACAATAAAGCTATTAAAGCTTATGAAAAAGCCATAAAAATAGAACCTACTTTTGCAGATCCATACGTGGGACTTGCCCAAAGTTATTATGAAAATGGAAGGCAAGATATAGCAGATAAAGTTTATGAACAGTATTTAAAATTAACGGGACAATCCAAATAGAATGAAAAAAATTATTTATTTAATCGCTTTATTATTTAGCATAAATTTAAATGCAGCTGATAGAGCTCAAGAGCTAGCAAGCACAATTAAAGAAGTGCAATTGTTTTTGAATGGAGCTCAAATTAGCCGATCGGCTTATGCAGAGATATCTTCTGGAGTTACTCAATTAGTTTTTTCTGGGGTTTCAAATTATATTGATAATAATTCTATTCAAGTAGGTTTTAATGAAGGTGAATTAACCATTTTGGCGGTTACTACTCGTGAAAATAATACTATTAACCCCAAAAAAATGCCTATTATTAAATTATTGGAAGATTCTTTAGAAGCTACTAAAAGAGCTTATTTAGAAGAAGAAGATATTTATTTTGTTTGGAAAGAACAAGAAAGTTTATTGTTAAGCAATAAGGTTTTAAGAGGTGAAAAAGGTTTAGTAGTGCCTGAAATTGAAGACGCTCTTGAACTTTATAAAACTAAATTACCTCAAATTAGAAAAGGCTTATTAGAAAGTAATGAACGTAAACAAAAATTGAGTCAGCGAATTAAAGTTTTAGAAGAACAATTACGTAATTTTAAATCATCAGAAATTAATGCAAGTACAGAGGTTATTGTTACGGTAAATGCAAAACAAGCAGTAAAAACAAATTTAATTTTAAGTTATTACGTTAGCAATTGTTCATGGTCTCCAAAATATGATTTGCGTTCAGCTAATTTAAAAAGTCCGGTTGAATTAGTTTATAAGGCCGAATTAACTCAGAATACCGGTGAAGATTGGAAAAATGTTAAATTATCAGTTTCTACTTATAACCCTAGTTTAGGAGGAAATTTACCTGTTTTAAGCACGGAATATGTTTCATTAATTGATCCGGCTGAATATTCTAATGTTTATAAAAAAGGTAAAAGTTATAATAATAATATGGCTCCTGCTACAGAAATGAAAACAGAAGATAAAGATCAAACTATTCCAGAAAATATTAGTGAAGAAGGTTTAAGTGTACAGTTTAAACTAGAAAGACCGGTAAATATTTTAAGCGATGGAAAAGTGCAGTTATTAGATTTAACGCGTCAAACCTTAAATGCTAATTATATTTATGGGGTTACCCCAAAATTAGATCGTGATGCTTTTTTATTAGCAAAAATTGGAGGCTGGGAGCGTTTAAACTTATTACCCGGTGAGGCCAGCATTTTCTTTAATGGATTTTTTGTAGGTAAAACTGTAATTAATACCAGAACCATTTTAGATTCTTTAGATCTTTCTATGGGAAGAGATAAACAAGTTTTGGTAACTCGTAGTAAAGTGGCCGAATTATGTTATAAAACCACCTCAGGCTCTAAAATTAAAGAGTTAAATACCTGGGAAATAAATGTTAAAAATAATAAAAGTGAACCCATAATTATTAAGGTTTATGAACAGTTTCCAATGAGTTCTAATAAAGATTTATCAGTGGAAATTAAAGAAACTTCTAAAGGCGAATTGGATGAGGCTACAGGCATAATTACTTGGACTTTAATTTTAAATCCTGGAGAAATAAAATCCATTCGTTTTGGGTATGAATTGAAATATCCTAAAGACCGCATAATCATTAACAATTAATTATGTTAAGTTTTTGGGAGAAAGATCAGTTTTGTAAAACAGATATTGCCATTATTGGTGGCGGCATCATGGGCCTATCCACGGCTATTTCTTTAAAAGAAGAGCAACCACATTTAGAAGTAGCAATTTTTGAAAGAGGGGTTTTACCTAGCGGGGCAAGCACACGTAACGCGGGTTTTGCCTGTTTTGCAAAAGCAGATGAAATGATTTCTGACCTAAAAATTCAAAGTAAAGAGGAGGTAATTCAATTAGCCCTAGAGCGGTATAAAGGTTTAGAAAAATTGAAACACCGATTAGGACCGGAGCGTTTAGATCTTAAGAATTATGGTGGTTACGAGTTAATTTTCGAAAAAGATGAAATCAATTTAGATTTAATTGAAGAGATCAATTCTTGGTTTGATGGCGAGTTTAATCAGCCTTTATTTAGCTTGCGCGATGAAAAATTGAAAGAATTTAACTTTAATGGGGTAAAACATCTAATTTATTGCCCTTTCGAAGGACAAATTCACTCCGGTTTAACCATTAATAATTTGATGAATTTAGCTAAATCAAAGGGAATAAAAATTTGGACTGGTGCAGAAGTAGAATCTTTTGAAGAGTTAAACTCGGGTTATAGTTTAAACATATCCCGCAAGGCAAATGATTTAAAAATTAATTGGATTTGCGAGAAGCTGGTTTTTTGTAATAATGCTTGGATAAGTAAATGTTTTCCAGAGTATGGAATAAAACCGGGTAGGGGACAGGTTTTGATAAGTAAACCAATCAGATCTTTAAAGTTTAAAGGTAGTTTTCATTTTGATGAGGGCTATTATTATTTCCGGAATTTTGAAGATAGGGTTTTGTTTGGTGGGGGAAGAAATTTAGATTTTACTACGGAAAGCACTTATGAAATTGGCTTGAATGAAGAAATTCAGAACCGATTAGAAAGTTATTTAAGAGAAATTATATTACCAGATACGGAATTCGAAATCGATCAACGTTGGTCGGGAATTATGGGCTTTACTGAAAATAAAAAACCTATAATTAAAAAGCATAAAAAAGGAATTTACATAGGTTTTGCATGTAATGGGATGGGTATTGCGTTGGGAACGGAGAGTGGGGAGCAATTAGCTAAAATAATTATTCAAGATTAAAATGGCATAATAAAAAAGGAAATTGAGATTATCTTTGTGCCATGTCTAAAAAATTTCCGAGAGAATCGCATACCATTATGAATGAATTGGTATTGCCCAATGATACCAATACTTTAAATAATTTAATGGGAGGGAGATTATTGCATTGGATGGACGTGGTATCGGCAATTGCAGCTCAGAAACATTCGAACAGAACCGTGGTTACTGCATCGGTAGATAGCGTATCATTTAAAGAATCTATTGGCTTGGGTGATGTTGTTACCTTAGAGGCTAGAGTTACCCGATCATTTAAAACTTCAATGGAAGTGCATATTGATGTTTGGTGCGAGAACATTCCAAAAGGCAAGAGAATAAAATGTAATGAGGCTTATTTTACTTTTGTTGCTGTTGATGGAAATGGAAGGCCAATAAATGTACCTGAATTAGAGCCAGAGACAGAAGAAGAAAGAGCTCGTTTTGATGGGGCTTTACGCAGAAGGCAATTAAGATTGATTTTGGCGGGCAGAATGAAACCAGATGATGCTACAGAATTAAAGGCATTATTTGTTAGGGACTAGGAGCTTCTTATAAAAGTATTTTTAAATTAATTTTCGGCTTAGGTTTTTTTTAAAGAAATAAATCTTACTTTTGCAGCCGAATTCAAAAAGTCTAATACACGCATTATCTATGTCAAATAAAGGCAAAATTGCACAGATCATTGGTCCGGTAGTTGACGTAAGTTTTACCGGTGAATCAGTGGTTTTACCAAAAATTTACGACGCGTTATATATAACCAAAGCTAACGGTGAGAAACTCGTTTTAGAGGTTCAACAACACCTTGGAGAAAACATGGTTCGTACCATTGCGATGGACTCATCAGACGGGTTATTAAGAGGAATGGAAGTAATTCCGACCGGAAACCCAATCAAAGTTCCAACAGGAGATGCGGTTAAAGGCCGTTTATTGAATGTGGTGGGAGAGGCGATTGACGGTTTAGGTTATCTTGATAATACTAATGGTAGAGGTATCCACCAAGAAGCTCCAAAATTTGAAGATCTTTCAACTAATGCAGAGCCTTTATTTACAGGTATCAAAGTAATTGACCTTCTAGAGCCCTATGCAAAAGGAGGAAAAATTGGTTTGTTCGGTGGTGCGGGTGTAGGTAAAACCGTATTAATTCAGGAGTTAATTAACAATATCGCAAAAGCATACGATGGTATGTCAGTATTTGCTGGTGTTGGTGAAAGAACTCGTGAAGGTAATGACTTACTACGTGAGATGATTGAATCAGGTATCGTTAAGTATGGCGAGGCTTTCAATCACTCAATGGAAGAAGGTGGATGGGATTTATCTAAAGTAGATCATAAAACTTTAGAAACTTCTCAAGCAACTTTCGTATTTGGTCAGATGAATGAGCCTCCAGGAGCGCGTGCTCGTGTGGCTTTAACTGGTTTATCTATTGCAGAATACTTCCGTGATGGAGATGGTCAAGGTCAAGGAAAAGACATTCTTTTCTTTATCGATAATATATTCCGTTTTACCCAAGCGGGTTCTGAGGTATCAGCGCTTTTAGGTCGTATGCCTTCAGCGGTAGGTTACCAACCAACCTTAGCAACTGAAATGGGTGCCATGCAAGAGCGTATTACCTCAACTAAAACAGGTTCTATTACCTCTGTTCAGGCAGTTTATGTACCTGCGGATGACTTAACTGATCCAGCGCCGGCTACAACCTTCGCCCACTTAGATGCTACAACAGTATTATCCAGAAAAATTTCTGAGTTAGGTATTTACCCAGCTGTGGATCCATTAGATTCTACTTCTAGAATTTTAACCCCAGCAATTGTAGGTGATGCTCATTATAATTGCGCTCAAAGAGTAAAAATGTTATTACAACGTTATAAAGAACTTCAAGATATTATCGCCATCTTAGGTATGGACGAATTATCTGAAGAAGATAAACTTGTAGTTCATAGAGCTCGTCGTGTACAACGTTTCTTATCACAACCATTCTTCGTTGCTGCTCAGTTTACCGGCTTACAAGGAGTTTTGGTTGATATTAACGATACTATCAAAGGTTTCAACAGAATTATGGATGGTGAAGTAGATCATTTACCTGAAGCAGCCTTTAACTTAGTAGGTACGCTTGAAGATGCCATTGCTAAAGGCGAAAAACTTTTAGCAGAAGCCAAGTAATTTTAGCTCATAAAAGCTTTAAAACATGTTTTTAGAAATTATTACACCTGATCAGGTTTTATATTCCGGAGAAGTTAACGCAGTTAAATTACCCGGCGCCAAAGGCTCTTTTGAGATTTTAAATAATCACGCCGCCCTAATCTCTTCTTTAGAGAAAGGTCAAATAAGGGTTAAAGATGCACAAGGTGATCACCTGATAGATATTACTGGTGGAATTGTAGAGGTTCTTAAGAATAAAATTATTGTTCTTACTTAATCCTAATCCTCCACATAAAATATAATGAAATCCCGGCTAGTTCCGGGATTTTTTTTTGCCTCTCTTAATTTATTTAATAAATTTAGCTCTCTATTATGGGGCCTTAAAAAATCCCCTTGCGGGATAAAAAATGATGCTTTAAAACAATATGTCGTCTTAAAATAAGGTTTATTAATTATTTTTAAGCAAATTCGTTTGGTGAAAACTTACAGATTTCTTTTCATAATTTTTATTTGTGTGTTTGGATTTTCTTCCAAAGCGCAAGTAATAACAGGTCATTTAATTGATTCATCTGATCAAAACAATGCGGTATCTTTTGCTACTATAACCATCTTTAATACTAAAGATTCTTCTATTGTAAAATTTGGTGTTAGTGATGATTCTGGGCGATTTGATATTTCCCAATTGCCCATCAATATTCCACTTAGAGCTTTATTTTCTCATATTAATTACCGCTCCCGAATTCGCAATTTTTCTTTTGATAGCCTTGGGCAAGTTATTGATTTGGGAAATTTAAAAATGAGCCCCAAAGATATAACCCTTCAAGAGATTGAAATCACTTGGGAAAAACCACCCATTTTAGTCCGCAATGATACAGTAGAATTTAATGCTGATGCCTTTTTAAAAAGACCAGGCGCCATGGTGGAGGATTTATTGAAACGAATTCCAGGTGCAGTAGTAGAAAAAGATGGAAGTGTAACCGTAAATGGCAGAAAAGTGAATCGTATTTTGGTAGATGGTAAATCATTTTTTGGAGATAATCCCACAGCAGTTTTAAAAAATTTACCGGCCTATACCATAGATAAAGTTCAAGTTACAGAAGATAAAGATGAAAACGGAGTATTAAAAGAAAATGGAGAAGTTGTAATCAATTTAACCTTAAAATCGGCTGCTAAAAAAGGTCATTTTGGAAAAGCCTTTGCAGGATATGGCACCACAGGGCGTTATGAATCTGGATTAATTTGGAATTTGTTTAAAGATACTACTCAAATCAGTATTATTGGTTATGGAAATAATTTAAGTCAATCCGGTTTTTCATTTGATGATTTATTTCAACTAGGTGGATTTAATCGCTCGGGCGCTAATACCATCATGTGGAATGGCTCATCAATATTTATTGATGGAGTAAGTTTTGGTGGGGGTAGGGGAATCACTACTTCCAATGGTTTCGGTTTTAATTTTAATCATGATATACCTAAAAAACTGACTTTTAATGTTTCTTGGTTTTATGGAAATACCTTAACTGAAATGCGAAGGAGTAATGAAACGGCCCGTATTTTACCCGAGAACGTATTATTCACCACCCAAAATGGAATGATGGATAATAGGAGCATAAGTAATAATATCAATTCAAAATTATTATATCGTTTCGATAGTTTAAAAAATTTATCTTTAGGTTTTAGAGGCTCATTTTCAAATGGATCATCATTGGCCAATGCATTTACTCTAAATTCTTATCAAAATAGTCCCGATTCAGGTTTTTTAAATAATGACGCTAATGTATTAAATGCTAGTTCAAGTTATTTTGGAGAGGCTAGATACTATCAGCAAATTGATTCTATTTTTAGTTTTAATTTAAGTTATGATTATGATTTTAAAGATATTCCTAATACTCAAAATAATAATTTTCAAAACCGTTTTCCTTCAGCTAATATTTTTGAAGAATTGTACCAAACCCGATACAGTAAAAATTTTAAAGAGGTTCAAAATTTTAGAGCTTTATTAACCATAAAGCTTAATAAAAAAGTAGGTTTTAATGTAGGTTCAAATTATATTCTAGAGAATGAAAAATTAAGTGTTAAAACTTATCAGCGAGATAGCTCAGAGCAAATCTTAATTAGTAATGATTTAAGCGGAGATTTTAGTATACAATATAAAAATTGGTTGCACAATTTGAGTGCAAATATTGAAGTTTTAGGAGCGCGTTTGAGATTAGGGGTAGACTTAAAACGATTAAATTGGGAAACACAAGATTCAGGAGTTGTTATTTCTAACTATTCGAATTGGTTTTTTCTTCCTAATATTAGCATTTCAAAAAGAATAAAACGCAGGTATTATTATTATGCTTATGTAAGAAGGCAGGTAAGGACCCCTAATTTCAATAATTTTATTTTTATAAGGAATAACATACAACAAACTAATATAACCCTTGGAAATCCAAATTTAAGGCCATATGGAGAGAATTCTGCTTATGTTAGCGGAAACTGTAATAATGAAGTAAAAAAATACGGCATAAATTTCTATTTAAGCGGAAATTTTGCGGATGAATTATACTTAAATCGCTCCACCTTTGATAGTTTAGGGGTTAGGACAAGTATGTTAGAAAATACCAAGCGAGATAATTATAATTTTTACAGTTCTTTAAGTTTTAATAAATCATGGGTAATTAAAAAAGATTATCAATTAAGAACTGGGGCTAGTGTAAATTTTTCAATTGGAAATTCATGGTTTGAAAACCAAATGGTATTAATTGAAACCAAAAGGAGGTCTATCAATCCAAGAGTATTCTTAAATATAGATAATGATGAAAAGTTCGGAATTGAATTAGGTTATTCTCCCAATTACCAAATAAATACGGTAAGTAATTTTAGTGGAGAACAAATAGCATTTAACCAAGGAATGGATGCTGATATTTGGGTAAAACCCATTTGGGGAATCATGTTAGAAACAAAAATAAATTATAATGCAGTTTCCAATTATGGGAATATTGGCAATACATCTATTATTTATACATTATGGTCAGCTGCTATTTCAAAAAGTTTTTTAAAAGATCAAAGTTTAAATATTCGAATTAGTTATTACGATATTTTGAGACAGAATAATAATATCAGTTTATACGTAAGTGAAGATTCTCGAATTACGGAAAGAATAAATGTAGTAACGCAATACATAATGTTATCGGCATCTTATAATTTCAATGCCTTTAAGAAAAAGCGCCGCGGCGGATTATTTGATTTTTGGAATTAAATAGTTCAAAATGAACTGTAAAAAATTAACCCTTTAAATTAAACTTTAAATAAATAATTGAAAATAATTCTTGGTAACGAAATTAATTATCATTACCAAGAATTAATTTAAGGATGGGTTTAATGAATCTTTTTAGAATATAAATACGAGATTAATGTGCATAATAAAATAATTAATGGAACTATTATTTTATTAATTCCATCACCAATAGCCAAATGGACATAAATTGCACCAATAAAATAAAATATAATTCCTGAATAAGCCCATTCTTTTATTATTTTTTGGGATTTAATTAAAATCCCTATGCTACCTGCTAATTTAGCAAGACCAAAAAAGGGTAAGATATATAGGGGAAAATCTATTTGTTTAAAGCTTTCTTTTACAGGTTCAATTAATAAAAGATCTCCAATACTGCCTATTCCAACCATTAATAAAACTAATATGGTTGAAATCCAATATATTATTTTTGAATATTTCATTCTATTGGATCAATTATACATGTTCTTATTTTGTAATACCCACTCTTCCATGCTAGTCATTTTAACAGGAAGTTTTTTTAATACTTCAGTTAGATTTGAAGAATGCATAATTGGAAATTGTTTAGTATCTGTAATTTCTTGATACATTGTTTCTGCGCCTTTACCAGCTCCTTCTCCAAATAATTTATCTAATATTTTTCCAAATTCTTTTGGGGGCATTTGTTGGTATTTAATTGGTTTATTTAATGCTATTGAAAATTTATTTGCCAATTGCTGCCCCGTTAAATTTTCGACCCCACTAATTTGAAATGATTGTCCAGCTAAATACGGGCTAAAAATTGCTTCAGCAATAAATTGTGCAACATCATTTGTGGCAATCCATCCAACTGGCATTTCTTCTGGCGTTGGATAGGTAAGCGTTAATTCATTTTTTACATAAGGTGCCGTCCAAGGCCCCAAAAGATTTTCAGCATAAACAGAAGGCTGTAAAACAATATTCGGAATTCCACTTCCTTTTAAATATTCAAGAATATCTATTCTTACATCAATTGAGGGATTTCCGATTTTAATAGGAAGTAGAAATCCACTTGTATTCCATACGATTAATTTCACATTGTTTCTTACTGCTGCATCAATAGCATTTTTTGCCAATTGTAAACCATCAAGAGGATTAGCTAGAAAAAAAGGCACCAAAAACGAAACTGCATCGACTCCTTTGTTAATTTCTAGTAGTCGTTCGAAGTCAAACATATCTGCTAAAACAACTTCTGCACCTGAATTAGTTAGATATTCAATTTTGTCTTCTAAATTCGTAGTGGCCAATACTTCTGCACCTCTTTCTTTAAGAGCTTTAATAACTGGGAATTGCTGTGATCCACCAGCTCCATAAACTAATACTTTCATATTTTTATTTGATTAATGATGCAAAGTTATTTACCTTTGCTATACAAAATATACTACTTTACTAATGTATACTAGTATCATTTTGTATACTACCCATAATTGTTTATTTATGAAATCTTCAAAAGAGGAATGCGTTGAATATATAAGACCCGTAAGAGATGTATTAGACATTATTAATGGGAAATGGAAATTACCCATTTTAATAGCTTTATCATTTGGGAATAAACGATTTAAAGAACTTGAAAGAGACGTGGAAGGAATTACCCCTAAAATGTTATCCAAAGAATTGCGAGATTTAGAACAAAATCAATTAGTTAATAGAACTGTTTATGATAGCATTCCAGTTACCGTAGAATACAGTTTAACAGAATATGGAAAAACCTTGGATGATGTAATTATTGCATTAAGAGATTGGGGAAAAAAACATAGGTCCAAGTTATTCACTAATTCTTAAAACAATTTATTATCAAAGGTTTTCCCAATTAAATAGGGTTTAATTTAAGCTAAGGTATTGTTTTGTTTAGAAAGAAAAAATAATATTTCCCCCTATTTGCCCGCTTTGAAACCTTGCATCACCTATATTATCAATGGTACCATTTCGACTTGAATAGTCAAATTCGGCTTCTATGCTTAAAGCGGTTCTTTTAAAGGGTAAAGTATACCCAAGTCCTAACATATATGAGGCCCCAATTGCATATTGATGTTTATATAGATTTATTTTTTCATTTACCCTTTTGCTTGTAAATTGTCCAAATCCTACACTACCTCTTAAATAATACCCTTTATTAAATGTTTTATGAGAGAAGAAATATTTAAAAGTGGCAGCTAAATTATAATAATTGAAAATATAACTATCTCCAAAATCTCCTAAAACCGATGTACCGAAAGTACCTTTAATTCTTGAGCCTAAACCTAATCCTTTCCATTTTTTAGGAGCATAGTAAAAACCCATCATTAAATTATTACCTAAGTTTGGGTTAAATGCACCTCCATAAGCGTTTTGAAGCTTTGTTTCCATATTATTAAAAAACAAAGTTTGACCCAAACCCATACCTATTTCACCATAAATGCAGTGTTTTTCTTCTTCTTGCATTTGATTTTGTGCAAATAAAAATGAATTTTGAAATCCGTTTAATATCAGAACAAACGTTAAAATGTATTTTACCATGATTTTAATAATTAATTTTAAAAAATTTTATTCTACAAATTTCAATTATTAAAAATCATCAGGCATTAACCTAGGTTAAGAAATCATTTTATTTGATATTTGTCTTCTTATTCTGCTTAGTGAAGGTGGTTTAATTCCCAAATAGGAGGCAATATAGTGTTGTGGAATTCTTTCGAATACTTTTGGTCTCTCCTTAATTAGATTAAGATATCTTTCTTTAGCAGTCAAATTCTCTAACATTTCACTTTTTTTTTGAATACCTAAAAAAGCATTTTCAGCAATTAGTCGCCCAAACCTTTCAAATTTTGGAATTTCGGAGTATAATTGGTTTAAGCTTTTTGATGAAAGCAAAAGAATCTCTGAGTTTTCTAAAGCTTGGATGTTTTGCCTAGTGGGATTTTGAGTTAAAAAACTTGAAAAATCAGTATACCAACCATTTTCAAAAAAGAATTGCCCAGTATTTTCTTGGCTGTTTACGTTATAAAAGTATCGGAAACAGCCTCGATTTATAAAATAAGAATATCGACAGATTTGGCCTTCTTTTAAAATCAATTCGTTTTTATCATATTTTTTAAAAATTAATTTTGATAAAAAAATCTTCTCTTCATTTTTGTCTAATATTATGAATTTTGAAAGTTGTTTTAAAATTTGATCAAACATTTCTTTATTTTTTCTAGGTTAAACTTAAATTCCTCGTCTTTTCTATGGAAATTAATTTAATAAATTTCTATTAATTTACACAATGGAAATCTTGGGAATTTATTTTGTTAAAATGGTTAATTTTTATCGTTTCTCCAATAGGGGTTGGTGTACCGTCATCATCCACTCTCACGAATGTAGTATTGGTTTCGCAAACTAAAGTTTCTTCAGCGCTATATAAGCTATACTTATATGCTTCAATTTTTAAAGTTATCGATGTATTTCCCAAGTTGATTACATTAGCATAAATTCTTATGTGTTGGCCAACCTTTAAAGGTTTTTTAAAAACTAATTCCCCAACTTTTACTGTTACCATATTGGGTGTAAAGCAATATTCTGTGGCGAATGCGGCAGCTGCCTCATCAATCCAAGCCATTAAAATACCTCCGAATAAATTACCATGTATTCCGATATCTTTAGCCATAACTATTTTTTTAGTCACCAACTGCATATTCATATTTTTTTTGTTTGAGGTCTTCATTTTTATTTTCTTTAAATTCTGTAAATAATACAATAGAGGTTTCAGCGTTTTTCCGTCTTGTAATAATTTTTAAATTTTCTAAGGTGATTAACCCAATTATATATCCTAATTCATGGTTTAAATACGATTCATAAATAAGATTAAAGAATTTTTTAAATTCGTTTCCATATTCCAAATCATGCCTAAGAAAAACTTTAAGGACTATTTCAGAATCCACTCTTAAATTTTCCGTGTAATTAAGCTTTTTATACTCGTATCTATAATCATAACTTAGAGCAGAAATATCTGAAAGCACAGCAGAAGCAGTAGGGTAGGCTCCTGCACCTTTTCCAACAAAAAATTGAATATCACTGAAATAGGATTTGGTCTTAATTCCATTAAACACATCATCAACAGAAAATAATTTATCTGTTTTTTCAATAAATTTTGGTAATACAAAGGCTTTTATTTTGCCCTCTGTACTTTTTTCTGTGTAAGCAATAAGTTTTATTTTATAACCTTTTTCTTTTGCATAGTTAATTTCTAATTCACCCAATTTGTCAATTCCAATATTGAAAATATCATTTGGTTTTAAAACCACACCAAATGCATGTGCTATCAAAATTAATAATTTATATTTGGCATCAAATCCTCCCGTATCCATTATATGATTTGTCTCTGCATAACCTAATTTTTGTGCCTCTTCTAATGATAATTCATATGATTTATTTTCTTCTATGGTTTTAGTTAAAATATAATTCGTAGATCCATTCACTATACCTTCTATAGACTCTAATAGGTCATTATCATAATATTCTTCCAAATTCCGAATAATCGGAATACTTGCACAACAAGCTGCTTCATAAAGTAAAGGGACATTATGTTTCTTTTGAAGGGAAAGCAATTCTTCTAAATGTTCGGCTAACATTTTTTTATTAGCGGTTACCACAGCTTTCCCTCTTTTAATAGCTTCTTTTACAATTTCATAAGCTGCATCAGCATCATCTATTAATTCAACTATAGTGTTAATTTCATCATCATTTAAAATTTCATTTTTTTCAAATGTAAAGTGCTTTTCTCCGATTTCTCTTTTTTTATTTTTATCTTTAACACATATTTTCTTAATAGATGCTTGCAGTCTTGGAGTCTTTTCAAAAACTTCATATAATCCAAAACCAACACAGCCAAAACCAAATAATCCTATTTTTATTTCTTTTCTATTCATAGTTTAATAATTATAAGGTAAAGGTTAATTTTTTTGATAATGATTTAATCGCCTGTTCTAGATCAATAATTAGATCTTCAACATCTTCAAGCCCTACCGATAATCTTATCAAACTATTGGTAATTCCAGCTTGATATCGATTTTTTAGGGGTACAGATTTATGAGTCATTTCACAGGGTAAACATATTAAACTTTTTAAGCCACCCAAACTTTCTGCTAACTTAAAATACTTGGTATTACTTACAATATGTGTAGCAAAATCGAGCTCATCAATTTTTAAATCAAAAGATACTATTCCGCCATAATATTTAAGTTGTTTTTTAGCAATTGAATGGTTTTTATGGGAGCTTAAACCAGGATAATAAACATGATTTACAATGTCAAGGCTCAATAAAAATTCGGCAATTTTTTGAGCATTCTCTGAATGTTGTTTAATACGAATAGGTAAAGTTTCAATTCCACGAATAACTAACCAACTGTCAAAAGGTGATAAAATTGCACCAGACGCATTTTGAATAAATTTAATTTTTTCTCCCAATTCATCCGAATTAGTTACAACTAAACCAGCAATTAAATCACTGTGCCCTGCAAGGTATTTTGTTGCTGAATGAATTACAATATCCGCGCCCAAATCTATGGGTTTTTGTGATGCTGGAGAAGCAAATGTATTATCTACACATACCAATATATTATTAGATTTGGCAATTTTCGAAATAGCCTCAATATCTGAAATTTTTAAAGTAGGGTTTGTAGGCGATTCAATCCAAATAAGCTTTGTTTTATCAGTAATTGCTTCAAATACATTTGAGCTTTCTGTGGTATCTACATAATTTACTTTTATCCCGAATTTTTCGTAAATATGAGTGAAAAGCCTAAAGGCCCCACCATAAATATCATCAACAGCAACAATTTCATCACCAGATTTCAATAATTTAACTACGGCATCAATTGCGGCTAAACCACTTGCAAATGCGTACCCGTTTTTTCCATTCTCTAAAACAGCAATTAAATCTTCTAAAACTTTTCTTGTTGGATTATTTGTCCGTGCATAATCAAAACCCTTATTTACTCCAGGTGCTTCTTGAACAAATGTAGAGGTTTGGTAAATAGGAGTGGAGATTGCTCCAGTAAGTTGGTCTACTGGAATACTGTGTAAAATTTTTGTTCTTTCTTTCATTTTTTAAAAGATTAATTATTAAACATTTATGATGTTCGATAAAATCATCTATTCCAAAAAATGACGAAAAGAACTTTTTCGAAAGGGCTATAAAAAAAAAAGCTCTTCCGAAAAGTCAGAAGAGCTTTTAATATGAGTATATTTAAATACAAATTTAATTATTGGCTTTTTTCTAACTTATCTTTCTCCGATTATTCGGAGTTGAATTTGGCACCTTCCCACATCAGTGGAGGTTGTCAAGACTTCATTGGGTCAATTCCCTCTGTCTTTCTGGATAAGAATGATATTTAATGAACGAGCTGCAAATAGAATATAATATTTTTGTTTTTGCAAATAAATTTTAAATTTTATTTATTCCCAGGCTAAAACCGATCATTTTATTAATAAAACATTTTATTTGAATTCTGTTAGCTGCTTGATAAAAAGATAGAAACCTGTAAGGGATTGAAATTAATAGATTATAGCAACCTATCCATGCGCATCTTAAAACAAAGTTTTTGTTATTTTAAAGTATAATTATTCATGTCAACATATGATTTTGCTAATTCTTGAATAAAGAAAGACAGAAAGGATTATTACCAATTGTTACCTTTATCAACCTAAATTAGAGTAATATACATAAGCTATTAATATGGTGACAATGTATTTATTCAAGATCTAATTGATTATAGAATCAAACTTCCATCCACGACATCTCATAAATTCGAAGTCGGGAAGCGAAGCGCAAACTCCCATCCACGACATCTCATAAATTCGAAGTCGGGAAGCGAAGCGCAAACTCCTATCCACGACATCTCATAAATTCGATTCGGGAAGTGAAGCGCAAACAGTGTAACGCAAACAGCGCAGCGCACCCACGACATCTCATAAATTCGAAGTCGGGAAGCGAAGCGCAAACTCCCATCCACGACATCTCATAAATTCGAAGTCGGGAAGCGAAGTGCAACGGAGCGCAAACTTTTATCTTTTATAAGTCCGGAAGAAACTTCCGAATTTCATTTGTAGAACTCCAAATATGGCTTCCTTAAAAATACCTTTAGACATTTTAGATTCACCCTCACTGCGGTCGGTAAAAATGATTGGAATTTCCTGAATTTTAAACCCAAATTTCCAAGTCACAAATTTCATTTCAATTTGAAAAGCATAACCCTTAAATCGAATTTTATCCAATTCTATAGTTTTTAAAACCAAGTCTCTATAACCAACAAAACCAGCTGTGGTATCCGTTATATTCATTCCCGTAATAAAACGAACGTATTTAGAAGCAAAATAAGACATTAAAACCCTGCCCATGGGCCAATTTACCACATTCACACCCTTGATATAACGACTACCAATAACTAAATCGGCGCCTTTATTTTCAAGCTCAGCAGCTAATTTGATTAAATCCTCCGGATTATGCGAGAAATCACAATCCATTTCAAAAATAAATTGATATTTCCTTTCTAATGCCCACTTGAATCCAGCAATATAGGCAGTCCCTAAACCTGATTTCCCCGATCGCTCCAATAAATATAAATTCGAGTTAAACTCAGGAATTAATCGCTTAACTATAGCTCCAGTTCCATCAGGTGATCCATCATCAACTATCAGTAAATCAAATGATTCAGGTAGGCTCATCACCTTTCTGATCATTTTTTCTACATTCTCCATTTCATTGTAGGTGGGTATGATGACAATCTTATTCGAATTCATGAGACAAGGGCGAAAATACGCTAATACTAAATTTATTCAAACCTTTTATATTAAATTTCGCTAAGAGTCTATAATTTGCGCCTATGCAAAAAGCAATTTTTTTAGATAGAGACGGAGTTTTAAATAAAGAAATCGGAAAATACATTGAAAAGTTTTCAGAATTTGAAGTCTTAACTCAAAATATTCCTTTTCTCAAAAAGGCTGTCGATCAAGGTTATTTGCTCTTTGTTATTACTAATCAAGGAGGTATTGCAAAGGGTTTATATACTAGGCAAGACCTTAATATGATGCATGAGCATTTAAAAAATACCCTTGCGGGATATGGAATTTCGCTTAAAGAAATATTTTACTGCCCGCACCATCCTGATTTTTCTAACTGTTTGTGCAGAAAACCCGATTCTTTAATGATTGAAAAAGCAATTAGTAAATACAATTTAGATCCCAGTCAATCTTTAATGATTGGTGATAAAATAAGGGATATTGAAGCTTCGGAAAAAGTAGGTGTAAAAGGTTATCTAATTAAAGAAAATCAAGTATTAAGCGAAGAGTTAATTCCTATAAAATAAAAAGGCTCCTGATGGAGCCCTTTTTAAATTAAGAATTTGCTTTTTTATGATCGGCTAAGAATTTTTCTAAACCTATATCAGTTAAAGGATGATTTAATAACGCAGTAATCGCAGATAAAGGAGCAGTGATAACATGAGCTCCTATTTCAGCGCATTTTACAATGTGAAGCGGATTTCTAACTGAAGCAGCTAAAATCTGACTTTCATAACCCTGCACCGCAAACATTTGAACCATAGAGGCAATTAAATGCATTCCATCTTGTGAAATATCATCTAATCTTCCAATAAATGGTGATATATATGTTGCTCCAGCCTTAGCAGCTAATAATGCTTGCCCTGGTGAAAACACTAAAGTGCAATTGGTTTTAATTCCTTTTGATGAAAAATAATTAATAGCCTTAATTCCGTCTTTAATCATCGGGACTTTCACTACTATCTTTTCATCTAGAGAGGCCAATTCTTCACCTTCTCTAATAATTCCTTCAAAATCGGTTGCGATTACTTCTGCACTAACATCACCATCTACAATTTTGCAGATATTAACATAATGCTGTAAAACACGATCTTTGCCAGAAATACCTTCCTTGGCCATTAGCGAAGGATTAGTGGTAACACCATCAAGAATACCCAAGTCTTGAGCTTCTTTAATCTGGTCTAAATTTGCGGTATCAATAAAAAATTTCATTTTGATTTTTGGGAGATTGCAGCAAAGATATAAGAATTTTTTCCCTTATCAATTTTAAAATATTTAGATTAACCTTATTCCATAGTCCTTATATAATTTAAATATAAAAGGGGGGCCTTTGCCCCCCATACCTCTTTTATTGTTTTATAAATTTAGAATTATAAACTTCACCTTCGCTAATGAGTTGAATAATATAAATTCCCGGTTTTAAATCACTAATATTTATTTGTGAACTTGGATTATCAATTTCATTAATCAATTTACCTTCAATATTACTGATGATTAGTTTATTTATCTTAGTATTTATTGAAAAGTTAATAAAGTTTTGAGTTGGATTTGGATAAACATTTATATCACTTATTTCTTTTTTAGTACTTAAACCGATAAGGTTTTTATAAAAATATTCATTTCTAACTCCAAAAGTTTCATCATTAACATGGTTTATGGATAATCTTTCTTCTAATAATTTTTCACCAGAATTAGCATAATTAAAAGTTGTAATATATTCAAAACTGGTATCTATTTGTCCCCAAAGTTCTTGCTCTACAATTTGATGAATTATTTCTCCTTTTGAATTATATTCATAAGTATTTCTTGAGAGCAACATAGATCCTCGATAAGAGCTCCTTTGCATTAATCTGCCATTGTTTATTACGCAGCTATCATAACCATAATCTTCAAATGCACCATTTACAAATCGTAATACTTTATAATCGGATAATAGCTTGTCAAAAAATTGCCCTTTACCATCTAATTCCCATTTCATATCATAAATTTTTGAACCTGTAATGTATTTACCAGAATCTGGTTCAAATACATTAGTTATTATAGAAATTGGATATTTGTCTTGGTCATATTCAAGATCTAAAACAGATCTATTTTCATAAGTTGTACCATTAAAAAAGGAATAATTATAGATCCAGATTTTTGATAATTTTCCTTCCAAATTATATTCATACCTGAACGAATCTTCACCATTTCTTATCATGTTAAACCCATCTCTAATAAAAGAATGTCTGTGAGTAACAAGCCCAGAATCATTATATTGCGTTTCAGTATAATAGATTCTTAAATTATTATAATAAGTATATTCTCCAATTATTCTATTTTCTGAATCATATTTTACGCTATCGAAATAATTATTTGTTTGGCCATAAATTTTGGTATGGATTAAATTTTTACCAGAATAAAAATATTGATATTGTTCTGTAGGCGAAAATGCACCATTTTCAAGATACCATAAAGAACCGCTGTCGGGTTCATTTAGATTAGCATCATTTACTCTTCTGCTTACTTCATTATTATAAATGAAATAATATTCTTGTGCTTTTAATTCAATAAATATTGAACTAATAATTGAAAAAACAATAAATAATTTTAGTTTCATATTTTGTTTATTTTATTACCTTTCAACGTATCTATTAGTTCATAGGTTGCGTATTAATTAACAAATTAATTTATAAAAATTATGCAATTAATTATTTAAATAATTTGTTGTTAAATAGCGACATTTTTCTTAATTTTTTGATAATAAAAAAGGCCAGTTAACAACTGGCCTTTTTTTAGTTTTTAATTAGTTTTGAATTATATATTTCATTATTATTATTAAATTCCATGATATAAATACCGGGAATTAAATTACTAATATCAATTCTTTTTCCTTCAATTTTAGGTTTACAAATTAGCTGGCCTGAAATAGAATAAATTTTAATATCATCAAAATTATAGTTTTCATTTATATTTATATAATGATTACTTGGGTTAGGATATAGGCTAATTTCTTTTTTGATCTTATCTTTATTTAGATTTGAAACTGAATAATAATAATTGGTTTTATTTCTAAAATCGGTACCTGTTGGGAAATTTTGTCTTCTTCTTATTATTTCCAGTATTTCTCCACTATTCGCATAGGTATAATAATTACTTATTATAGAAACGGTATCCAAATCATTTCCTCTGATTTGTTCAATAATTTGTTGTGTTAAATTATTATTTTGATCATAAAAAAAGCTATTTCTACCTTCAATCTGGTTGTTTCTAAAATTGATTCTTCGCATTATTTTATTATTAATAATTTCGCAAGTATCATATCCTCTATAAATTGCAAACCCTGAGCTATCTGTATATAATTTAAAATGAGTTATCTGGCGATCAAAAAATTCACAAGGTTCATTTAACTCCCATTTTAACTCATCATATATGGAGTGTAATTCAAAATTTAATGTGTTAGGATTATAGAGTCTATATTCCATTGAATTAGGATAGTTTTCAGTTCCATAAGAAAAACTATAAAATGAAGTCTGCTCCCATATTGTGCCTTGCATGTAAATGTAATAATAAACCTGAACTCCTGAGATTTTCCCATCTTGTTTAAAATAAACAAAGCTATCCTCATATGATTTTATGAGTTGGTTATTTTCTCGGGCAAAACTTACCGCTTTTGTTAATAATCCATCCTCATTAAATGTGTTTTCTAATGAAACCAACAACCCATATTCATCATAAGTATATTGACCGATTAATTGATGATTTTCATTATATACAAAACTATCGTAAGTATTAACTCCCCCAAATATTGCATCACTAGCTATTTTATTTTTGTATGCATCATACCTGTTCTTGTAGAAATTTACTGGAGTGTAAGTACCATTATTATATTCTGAAAAAACACTAGAATCAGGTTCTAGGTGGTTGGGATTTGAATTTACTTTTGTATTATGTTTAATACCATAAGTAAAATACTCAATTTGGGCATAATTGTTTTGGGTTAGTAAAAAAGAAAAGAAAAGAAAAGCGAATTTGAAAAGGTTTTTTTTGTTCATAAATGATTTTTTTAAAGACGCATTTTGGATTGCATTCGTTGTATAAAATTGAATATAAAATATTGAAATATAGATTTATATGTTATTTTTTTTATTTTTTAATGTCAGAATATGTCAAATCATTTATTAATGAATTTTGCTTTTAATAATTCTAATTAATATCCCGCAAGGAATTTTTATTCTAATCAGTCAATTCCTATTCATATTTTTTATCGGATTTTATTTTTTTATTTCAAATTTCTTTATATTTGCGACTGATTAGTCAATCTATAAATTGGATAAACGAGAATTAATATTAAATGCAGCACTTAAACTGTTCGTGGAGAATGGTTTCCATGGAACTGCTACTAGTAAAATTGCTCAAGAAGCAGGAGTAGCTAATGGAACTCTTTTTCAATACTTCAAAACTAAGGATGAATTAGTGATTGAATTATATGTTTATTTAAAAAATGAATTGACTGATTATGTAGATGATAATACTGAGGAAAATGCAGGCATTAAAGAATCAATAAAAACACATATTTTATCTTCATTATTTTGGGCATTAGACAACCCAACTCAGTTTAGGTTTATACAACAGTTTCATACTTCACCTTACATAGGGCAGGTTGAAAAGGAGATTATTAATAAACAAATAGAACCGCATTTGAATCTTATTGATAAAGCTATTAAACAAGGGATAATTAAACCCTTACCTGTTGATTTGATTTATTCTTTATTAAGTAATCAGGTTTTTGGCTTAAATCAATATCTTATTTCAAAAAAAATTTCAAAGAAAAAACAGCTTGAGATTATTGAAAGCACTTTTGAAATGTTGTGGGATATGATTACATAAAAAATTTTTTTATTATATCGACTGATTAGTCAATCAATTTTAAACCTATATTAAAAATGAAAAAAGTAGCATTAGTTACCGGAGCATCATCCGGAATTGGTAAAGAAACCGCAAAATTATTAGTTGCCAATGGATTTATTGTTTATGGAGCATCGCGAAGGCTCGATAAGATGAATGAACTCCAAAAAATTGGAGTTAAACTTTTATCGCTAGATTTAGCCGAAGACGCATCCATCCTCAATGTGGTGGATGAAATTCTAAAAAATGAAGATAGAATTGATATTATTATTAATAATGCTGGTTATGGTTCTTATGGAGCTTTGGAAGATGTTCCTTTATCAGAAGCAAGATATCAATTTGAAGTTAATATTTTCGGATTAGCAAGACTTACACAATTATTATTACCCAAAATGAGGAGTCAAGGCTCCGGTAAAATTATTAATATTTCTTCTATAGGTGGAAGTTTTGGAGAACCTCATGGGGCTTGGTATCATGCAACTAAATATGCATTAGAAGGTTTAAGTGATAGCTTACGAATAGAATTAAAACAATTTGGTATTGATGTAATTATTGTTAAACCTGGTGCAATTTTAACCGAATGGAGTTCTATTGCACGCGAAAATCTATTGAAAGTGTCGGGTAATACTGCCTATAAAGACTTAGTTCATCGTCATGTTAAGATGTTGGAAAATGCCGATAAAAATGGTTCTTTACCTATAGTAGTAGCGAAAACTATCTTGAAAGCCGTAAAAGCAAATAAACCAAAAACTCGATACGCAACAGGTAGAGGTTCTTCCATTATTTTATGGCTAAGACGAATATTATCTGATCGATTATTTGATAAGGTACTTTTAAGTTTGATGAGTAAATAAATTTAGACTAATTAGAATGGATTTTATTCAGCATACCCTTAATTGGGTAAAAGGTGAAATTTTTGAAGCCTTAATTTTCGGTTCCTTTGGTTTAATTGTAATTATTCTCAGTGTATTGTTTTGGAAATTTGGAGGAACGCCTAATTCCAAAGCATTAATTATCCCTTTTGCTATTGTTGGTATTTTCTTCTTTATTATGGCTATTACTGGTATTTTCAATAACAATAAAAGGAAAGATTATTATGTAGAAATGTATAATAAAGATAAAAGTACTTTTGTTTTGAGCGAAAAACAACGGGTAGAAGAATTTCAATATCTATATAAAATGACTATTGCTATTGCATCTATTTGCTTTCTACTCGCAATGGCTTGTTTCATTTTTTCTAAAAATAACTATTTACAATCCATCGCTTTGGCCATAATTCTATTTGGTTTTACTGGACTAATAATAGATTATTTTTCTAAAGAAAGAGCTGATATTTATTATAAACTCATCATTTATGAAATGAATAATTTAAATCTTTCTTAATCGGATTATTTAACCTAATAAGTATTTTTTAGAATAATTTAAAAGGTCGGCAATTTCTTGTCGACCTTCTTCTATTTTATGATCTATTGGATAAGCAATTTTCCAGATTTTACTCCATCTATAGTTCTAATATATATTATGTATAATCCCGCCTTTAAATCATCAATATTGATTTCGTTATTTAAGGGTTTTTGTTGCCTAAATACTTCTCTGCCATTAATATCTCTAATTTCCATTTCAATTATTTCTGATGGAGAATCAATAACTATATAGTTATTAGCTGGATTTGGATATATATTTAGCTTTGCCTCTATTTTATTTTTGTTTAAGCTGGTCCCAGAATAATAATAATTATTCTTTTTTCTTGAAATATGGGAAGTGATTTTATTATCCTCTAAAGATATATGCTCTAATATTTCGCCACTGCTTGCATAAATATATTCATTTGAATAAATTACTATAGTGTCAAAATTATTACCAATAGGCTGTTCTAAAATCTGTTTAATCATGTTTCCATTTAAATCCCATTCCTGACTTACTAAACTCTCCAGCCCACCGTTTCTATAACTATATTTTTTAATTACTTTATTGTTTTCAACATGCATGCTATCGTAACCTTTATACACTACCGTTCCTGAACTATCTGTAAATAGGTCAAATCGGGTTAATTGTTTATCAAAAAACTCTGATTTTTCATTTAAATCCCACCTTAAGTTTTGAAGTAATGAATGAAAATGCATAGCCTGGGTTAATGGATTTTGTTTTCTATATTCAATTACTTGTGGATATTCAGATCCTCCATAAGAAAATCCATAATATGATGTTTCTTCCCAAATGCTTCCTTGAATATTAATTAGATTATAGTGTAATACTCCCGAAAGTTTATTTCCTTGCTTAAAATATGTAAATGAATCATGAAATGATTTTATTAATTGATCATTTTCTCTAATAAAAATTATTCTATTAGTTAATAATCCATCATCATTATATTTTTTTATTTCGGATTGTAATAATCCAAAATCATCAAAAGTATAATGTCCTGTTAGTTTGCCTTGAAAATTATAAGTAAAGCTATCATAAACAGGGTTTCCGTTAAATTCAATATCACTGGCTATTTTATTTTTTGAATTCCCATATCTATGTTTATAAAAATGAACTGGAATAAAACTGCCATTTTCATACTCAAAGTAAACACTTGAATCAGGCTCTAAATGATTAATTTCTGAATTGATTCTTGTATCGTGTTTTATACCAGAAATAAAAAAATATTCTTGTGACTGCGAATTATTAAAGATTAAAATTGAAAGGAAAAGGAAAAGGATTTTTTTTGATTTTAATTTGATCATAAAGGATTTTATTTCTAAACGATTTTATTTTTAAATGGGTTGCATTTTTTTATTTTAAAATATTATAAATCAATTTAATATAATAATTATTTGTTTTTTTAATGTTAATTTATGTCAATCTTTATCTTTGGCCTTATAAACAAAAAAAGGCCGACAATTTCTTGCCGGCCTTCATTAAATTTTTAGTTTTATTTATTGTTTAATAAATTTAATATTCTGAACCCCATCATGATTGCTTAGACGAAGTATGTACATACCCGGGGTTAAATTTTGAATATTTACTGCAGAATAATCAGAGTTGATATTTATTACTTGAATCACTCTACCTTCTAAATTAATAATTTCTGCCTTATCAGCAGCCTTATTTAATTTAAGATTTAAAATGCTTGAGCTTGGGTTAGGATAAACAGAACCAATTATTAAATTTTTATTATTATTACCCAATATCCCTTGAAAATAATTTTGTCTCCTACTTTTTGAGGTGTACATCCCTTGTTGAGTCAAATAACTTGAGGTAGTATAAATATCTAAATGAATATCTCCAGGACCATATAAAATAGAGTCTTCTTCACTATAAGCATTAACCCAATTACCTAGAATGTATGAATCAAATTCATTTTTTATTAAGGTATTTTTTGAATCATAGGTATACACGGTTCTATATTCAGGAACAATAGTATTCCCGTTCCATTCATAATTAAAACGTGTTTCAATTCTATTATTATTGACGATACTACTATCAAAAGCTCTTGGTAACCAATTTCCCATACTAAATTGATAATAAAATGCCTCTGTAAAATTACCTTCTTCAAATGCTTTTAAATTAGTAGTGTTTATTCTCCATTTAATATCATCAATTTTTTCTGTTGGAACAAAATTCATTAAATTCTTATCATAGCCGCTAATAGTAACGGTTATTGGCGTTTCCTCAGTGCCATTATAACTAAATTCAATGTATTCAACAGGTTCAAATTGGTAATTGGTGGAACTGCTTGCTTCAAATGACTTATATACAGTAAGTCTATTTTCACTGTCAAACTCTAAAACGGAAGAATCATTATAGTCTAACCTGTAATTATAGCCATCCCAAATAAAAGAACTATAAATTGTAAAAAATCCACTAGCATCATATTTGCTATAGTCAATATCAGTTATTCTAAATTCACCGTTAAAGTCAAAGAAACTATAGTATTCTATTTCTCTGCCATTAACATCATAGATTATACTGTCCATTTGTGTCATTACATCACCTTGAGCAGTCTTGTAAATTATTTTTATAATATTTCCGTTTGCATCATAGGTGTAAACTTCTTTTCTAGTTTCAACCAATGGACCATTTAAGCCTGATTGATTATAAAACATGGATGAATCTGGATTTCCCATATCCGATTTTTTAACCAAGCTCCTGCTTTGAACACTTTTAAATTTTTCGCTAAACTTTGCACGTGTTTTTTGTGCAAAAACTGAATTAAAGCTGATTAATATTAATACAGCCGTAGAAAATAAAATTTTTGATTTCATGTAAAAAGTATTTATAAACAAATATAATTTTTTTTAAATATGTTACAAACACAATAAAAAAAATCGAATTCAATTATATAATTTTTTTCGGATTTGTACATAAATAAAAAAAAGCCGACAATTTCTTGCCGGCCTTAATTAAATTTTTAGATTTATTTATTGTTTAATAAATTTAATATTCTGAACCCCATCATGATTGCTTAGACGAAGTATGTACATACCCGGGGTTAAATTTTGAATATTTACTGCAGAATAATCAGAGTTGATATTTATTACTTGAATCACTCTACCTTCTAAATTAATAATTTCTGCCTTATCAGCAGCCTTATTTAATTTAAGATTTAAAATGCTTGAGCTTGGGTTTGGATAAACAGAGCCAATTACTGCATTTCCCTTATCAGTTTTAACATTGGAAGGGAAGAAGTTTTGTCTTCTGCTTTTATTGGTTGTTGTACCTTGTTGATTGGTAAAAGTACTGGTATTGTATATGTCTAAATGAACATCACCAGGACCATAAACTATAGAATCTGTGCTGGTGTAGGTATTTACCCAAAATGATACTATATAAACATCATTTTCAGTTTTTACTAAGGTATTTTTATTGTCATAAGTGAATTTTACTCTACCTTGAGGAAAAATGTCGGTACCATCCCACTCATAATTAAAACGAGTTTCTATCCTTCCATTATTTACTATGCTACTATCAAATCCCAATGGAACCCAGTTACCCATATCATATTCATAATAATATGCTTCAGTGAAATTTCCTTCAAAAAAGTTATTATTATTTGGATCACTTATTCTCCATTTTGCATTTTCAATTTTTTGATATGGAACATAATCCATAATAGTATTATCATACTCGCTAAAAATAGCAGTATTTGGTAATTTTTCTGTTCCATTATAAGACAACTCAATAAAATCATAAGCTTCATAAGTATAATTAGTTGAGTTATCGGCACTATAAGATTTCATTTCAACTATACGATTCTCATTATCCAAAGTTAAAACGGTTGAATCTCCATAATCAAATTTATACATTCCTCCATCCCAGCTATAAGAACTGTAAATAGTTTGAAAATCACTTGCTCCATATTTAGAATATTCGATTCTAGTAATCATCATAACATTATTATACTCTGAAATATTATAGTATTCAATTTCTCTTCCATTATTATCAAAAATGATACTATCTATACCATAAATTTGCCCATCCGAAGCGCTTTTATTAATTCGTTTAATAATATTTCCACTTCCATCATAGGTATAAACCTCTACAGTGCTTTCTACTAATGGTCCACCCATTCCTGACTGAGTATAAAATAGCGAGGAATCCGGATTTCCCATATCCGATTTCTTAATAGGAGCCTTGTATTGATTTGTTGTAAATCGCTCCCTTAATCTTAAATGCGCTTTTTGCGCACTGGCTCCATAAAGTCCTACTAGACTTAATAATGCTAAAGCTAAAGTAATTTTCTTCTTCATTTTGCGGTTGATTTAATGCTACTAAGTTAATGTATTTTTAACTTTAATTTCTATAATTCAATTATTTAAACCTTTATTTTGTCGCCAAATAACAATTTTTTAGTATTTAGATACTTTAATCGTATGAAACTTATCCTGTTCCATTAATAGCAGAAAATATATTCCTTCTATTAAATCTACAGCATTAATTTCTATTCGATCCACTAATTTTTCATATTTAACTTTTATTTCTTTGCCTTGTATATCAAATAATTTTAAATCATAATTTTTACCGTTTAAATTTACAATCCATAAATCAAGGGTAGGATTTGGATAAACTACTATTTTATCCCCAATTTTATTATTGCTTAAATTTGCTGGATAATAATAATCCCAATAAGAATTACTAATTAATAGTCCTTGAAAAATATCATTAAAAATATTGGTATTATATTTTTCTTCATATATATTAAATTTCCCATATATAATACTGTCTTTATTCAGACTCTCTAATTCCCATTCAGAATTCGAATTATAATTTTCTACCTTCTCACTTATTAAATTTCCTTTGGTATCATATAAATATTCAATCCTTTTAAGGCTATCTATATTATTTCCGTCCCAAGTGAATGATAAGTAAGCTGATTTTTTACCATTAATTATTATTGTTGTATCTATTTGACCTGGTATAAAACTGCTGCCATTATGATAATAAAATTTAAACTCAGTCGGATTATTATACAAAAAACTATTAATTCCATTTGAACCTAATCTCCAACCCATTTCACTTAATTTTTGATCTAAAAAAAAACTTTGATTAGAACTATTATAAAAATATATCACATATTCATTGGGCATTAAATTTGATCCTATATAATTAATTTCTACTTTATTGGTTAAGCCCCACATTTCTCCTCCTGCACCAAATTGTCTTACCTCAAATCCTGTGCTTCTGCCTTCATTGTCATAACTATATAATGAGGAATCTCCTGAAGCTACGGTATAATTTCCATTACTGTAATTATAACTTTTTCTAGATAATCGTAAACCTGTATTTTGATCATAATTAGTTGTATATAAACCTAAGGGCCTTCTTGCCCCATTTGGCCCACTTAGTTCAAAATTATATTCTGCAATTAATCTTCCTGATCCGTCATAAACAAATGAATCCATAAAGTATAAAGTTGGGCCATTAAATTCCTCATATCTTATATCTTCTTTGATTACCTTCTTATTGTTATTATAAGTATATATGTTGTATGTGTTTGAACTATCTCCAAAAGCCTCTTTTATGCTAAACCTACTTGAATCTGGGTAGCCAGGATTCGTTTTTTTTATTTTGTGATTTTGATTATTTAATAAATCTTTTAATGGTAAAATACCTGACTTAATTTGACCGAAACTAAATGAAGTCAATAAAACACTTATCAATAGTAAAATTAATCTCATATCTTTATAGCTTTAATATCTCAAATTTAATTATTTATGGATAAAAAAACCTTAAGGAATTTATTAATATGTAAGAGAGATGCTTTAGAACCTATAGATAAACATAATAGGGACTATTTAATTAGTAAATTTTTAATTGATTTTGTTAATATTCTAAATCCAAAAATAGTTCATACTTATTTGCCCATCAATTCAGAGCCCAATTTTTATCCCTTTATTAATTTTTTATTTTCTCAAAATATTAAGGTTATTTGTCCTAAAACCCTTGCGGGAAGAAAACTGGAACATCTCGAGTTATTAAAACCCGATTTTTTAGTCCCAGGAAAATGGGGAACTCTTCATCCTGATGGAGATAAAAAATTTTATGATTCACCCGATTTAATTATTGTCCCAGCTTTAGCTTTTAATTTTGACAATTACCGTTTAGGATATGGAGGCGGATTTTATGATCAATTCTTAAATTCAGATCAAGTCAAAAATTCTTTTTTACTTTCTGTAGCCTATGATTTTCAATTATTAAAAAACATACCCTTAGAAGAGCATGATGCTAAAGTTAATTTGGTAAAACTGTTTTAAATAAAAAAGTCAAAATATACCGATCGGTATATTTTGACTTTAATTCCTATTATTAATAAAGATTAAAAATCGCTTACGTTTCTATTTATTTTTTTTGATTCTGAAGTTTCAAAATCACTAGCAAATTCTACTGTAAATATATCGGCATTATTTACGTCATCGAAATAAACTCTGATATCATCAACAACCCAAAAATATTGTTTTCCGCCTGGGATATCTTTTAATTCAGGCTGACCAAATTTATATGAAATAATGTATTTCATTTCAGATAATTGTTTTTTGTTACCCTTCATTATAACTCCAATCAATCTATTATCTTTTGAAAATACATAATACAATTGAATTAACTCAACAGTACCAATCATTAAATTATCTTCTGGAATTACATAAGTGTTTTTGCCAGCAATATCATTATTTTTTACAAAATTTAATTTAACGCCGTCACGGTAAATGGAATCAACATGCGAACCCCATTTTATTCCCCTGAAATCTGAAATTACATAACCATCATATTCATTTTGTGGCTGACTAGCTTTTGTTTTCTGTGCCATGGAGGGAAGGCAATAAATAAAAGCCATCATTAAAAGTAAAAAAAGTTTTCTCATTGTATTAGGTTTAGTTTATAATCGACAAATATATAAATCTGACACAATCTTATTTATAATTTAAAATTAAATAAATCAGAAATGGCCTTTGCTTTTAATAAACATTCGTCGAATTCTTCTTCTGGATTAGAATCAATAGTTATTGCAGAGCCTACAACAAATTTCATTTTTTTGCTTTTAGGATTTATAAAAACAGACCGTATTAAAACATTAAAATCTCCATTGCCTTTTTCATCTATATATCCTAATGATCCGCTATAAGCCCCTCTTTTATGTTCCTCCAATTGATCTATTATTTTCATGGCGCTTAACTTAGGCGCTCCTGTCATAGATCCCATCGGAAAACAAGCTTGAATAATTTTTTCCCAAGAAATAGGCTTTTCTAACACTCCACTAATGCTCGAAATCATTTGTAATACTTGTGGAAATTTATATATCCCAAATAATTCTTCCACTTTCACACTTCCCGCAAGGGAACATTTACGCAAATCATTTCGCACTAAATCAACAATCATTACATTCTCCGCGCGCTCTTTTTCCGACTCTAATAATTCTTTACTTAATTGTTCATCCTCAATTTCATTTTGGCCCCGCTTACGGGTTCCTTTTATAGGCTGCGATAGTATTATTCCATCATTAACCCTAACAAATCGCTCTGGACTAGCTGATATTATTTCAATATTTGGACTTTTATACAATCCTGAAAACGGATTAGGACTTTTTTGATTAAGATTATAGTATAAATCTTCTGGCAAGTATTTTTCAATTGTTCCCACATAAGGAATGCATAAATTTAATTCATAAACATTCCCTTTTCTAATTTCTTCTAATACCTGCTCAACCTTATTTATGTAATCAATTTTATTGTAAATAGGAGTAAAACTTGAATGAAATTCTCCTATAAAATTAGTTTCATTTAAACCAAATAATAATTCATTTTCAAAGCTTTTATCTTCACTCACAATCTCATATCCCGCAAGGCTTATTTTAACCAAATGTTGAGCCTCAAAAAACTCGATTTCATTTGATTCTATGGGGTCTATAAACTGACTGCTTAATTTTTCAATTTGATTTTTTAAATCATAAGACCAATAACCAAAGAGGGTATTTTTATTTTCTCTAAATGCATCAAAATTTTGTGCAAATTGAGGATTATTATATAAATTTTTATTGCCAAAACCAGCAATTATTTCATAAGTAGTTTCAGGCTTTTCAAATTGATTATGATTTAGAATGCAAGCATAATCAAATCTTTTGCTCATGTTTAATAATTTTATGAGCCATTTTTTATTATCAAACGGATTTGCCTTTACCATTGAATTGCAAATAAGCAATAATTTTATGGTTTATGCTCGGCTAAGTTCAAAAACCGTAATCTCAGGCATAATTCCCACACGACCAGGATAACCAATAAAACCATAACCGCGGTTTACATATAACATTTGGTTATTTTCTTGGTACAATCCCGCCCACTGTTTATAGATATATTGAACCGGACTCCATTTAATAAAGCGATTTTCAATACCAAATTGCATTCCGTGGGTATGCCCGCTAAACATTACGTTAATATCCGGATTTTCCTTTCTAACCTTAGCATCCCAATGAGAAGGGTCGTGAGACAATAATAATTTTACGTCTGCATTACCTATATTTTCAGTAGCTAAATGTACATCACCAAATTTTTGAAAACGTCCACGATCGCCCCAGTTTTCAACTCCAATAATGGCTAATTTTGAATCGCCCTTACTAATAAATTCATGTTCATTTCTTAATAAGCGCCAATTCAAGTTTTTATGATGATTTAATAAATTATTAAAGTTTTCAATTTTTGCTTCTTCACTAGGCCATTTCATATACTCGCCATAATCATGATTACCAAGTACAGAAAACACCCCATCAGGTGCTTGTATTCGAGCAAACATCTCTAAATACTCATCCATTTCAAAAGCAGCATTATTAACCATATCACCAGTAAAAAATACGGCATTAGGCTTTTCGGCTAAAATCATATTTATACCTTCATTTACGGCTTTTTTATCGTAAAATGAACCGGTATGTATGTCTGATATCTGGACAATTTTATAATTTTCAAATGCTAAAGGTAAACCTTTAATAGGCAGTCTAACTCGTCTAATTTTATAGTTGTATGCACCACTAATTACCCCATTGCTTAATAATACAAAAGGTACGGCGCTGGCAATAATTCCACCTTTGTATAAAAACTCAGCGCGGCTCATTTTTTCCTTTGCAGGGATTTTGGGTTCGGCTGCTTCTATCTTTTCTTCTTTTATTGCGCCCTCAACTTTTTCTGCAATTTTTTTATTGGATTTAAAAATCCAAGTAAATAATCGGGCAATTCCTTCTGTAAAGGCAAATAAACTAAACAATACTTTGCTTAGATATAAAGCAGATACAATTCCAGAGCTAATCGCTTTTAGCCCTTTAAATTTTTCTAATTCTGGGAAAAATAAAAAGGCTGCAAATGATAAAAATGATATTATGGCAATACTCCAATGTAAGCTGCTGTAGATTTTTAATTTCTTTGGCGAATTTTTAAATATTCGGCGTAGAGCCCTGTAAAACAGGAAATCTAAGCTAAACATAAAAAGCAATACAAAGAAGGCCATTTTAAATTTAAATGCAAGAATTTCAGTATTCATTAATTTGAATTGTTATCTATAAAACAAAAAGCTGTAATTTTGGTTCCTCGAATTAAAACGATTATTTCGCTTTGAATCCCACAAAAACTATTTTACCGGAAATTAATTTCCGCAATACAGCCGCAGCATTTATATCCAAATCAGATGCCGATTTAAAAAAAGCGCGCTTTTTATTTTCTTTATTTAACCAAAAGTGGTTAATAAATCTCGGTCCTAAATTGGCCGAGTTTGCTTTTAGTATTGGTTTACCTATTGGTGGATTAATCAAAAATACCATTTTTAAACAATTTGTAGGTGGTGAAAATATTGAAGATTGTCATAAGACAATTCAGGCACTTTGGCAGTATAAAGTTGGAACCATACTCGATTATTCGGTAGAAGGTGCCGAAACCACTGAAAGTTTTGAAAGCACAAAAAACGAGGTAATACGCACTATTATTAGTGCTGCAAAGTCGGAGGCTATTCCTTTTTCGGTGTTCAAGGTTACCGGCATTGGACCTTTCCATATTCTTGAAAAATTAAGTGATAATTCTAAGTTAAATAGCCAAGAACAGGCTGAAGCCAATGCTTTAATTGCTCGTTTTAATGCTATTGTTGAAAAAGCGGTTGAATTAAAAGTTCGTCTTTTTATAGACGCCGAAGAAACCTGGATTCAACCAGCTATTGACAATTTGGCAGAAGAAGCCATGAAAAAATATAATACCCATGACTTTATTATTTATAATACGGTTCAGTTATATCGTCATGATAGGCTTCAATACTTAAAAACCCAAATTCAAAAAGCCAAGGAGCAAAATTACCTTGCGGGATTTAAATTGGTTCGCGGGGCTTATATGGAAAAGGAAAGGAAGAGGGCCGAAGAGAAAGCTTACCCTAGTCCAATTCAACCAGATAAAAAAAGTGCTGATGCAGACTATAATGAGGCACTAAAATATTGTGTAGAAAACGCTGAAAATGTTGCAATTTGCGCCGGAACACATAATGAAGAAAGTACCTTATATCTGGCTCAATTAATGGCAGAAAAGGCCTTTAATCCTGATGATAAAAGATTTTTCTTCGCTCAATTATTGGGAATGAGTGATAATCTTAGCTTTAATTTATCTCAAAAAGGATATAATGTAGCCAAATATGTTCCTTATGGACCTGTTAGAGCAGTTCTGCCTTACCTAACCCGAAGAGCCCAAGAAAATAGTTCGGTTGCAGGGCAAACCGGTAGAGAATTAAGTTTAATTGAAACTGAACTCCTTCGCCGCAAGGCAAAATCATAATTTTGATAAAAAGCTACAAATAACTAAATTGCAGCCATAAACATGATATTAGATCCAGAAGCTTATAATACCCAAAGAGAAAAACTTTCTTTTTCTGAATACGGCCGCAATGTTCAAAAAATGGTTGAACATGTTGTAAAAATTGAAGATTCCGTTAAAAGAAATCAATTAGCCAAAACTATAGTGGCTATAATGGCCAACTTAAATCCTGGAATTAAAGAATACGGAGATTTTCAACATAAATTATGGGATCATATTCACGCAATTTCTGATTTTAGCTTAGATGTTGAGGGGCCTTTTCCAGCGCCAGCCCGCGAAAATTTAAATAAGAAACCTGAAGCTTTAGAATATCCAACCAGCCACATCAAATTTAGATATTACGGTCGTAATGTTCAAAATATGATTAAAAAAGCCGCTGACATGGCTGATGGTCCGGCTAAAACAGCTTTTATTAACATGATTGCTAGTTTTATGAAAAATTCGAGCAAAGCGTGGAATGATGAAATCCTTTTACCTGAGCAGATTTGTGAACATTTAGAAACCATTTCTGATGGTAAATTAAAACTTACTCCGGATGATTTAATTTTAACTGCCGAGGTAAGAACCAGAACTTATTCATCGAATAATTATAAAGGCAAGAACTTTAGAAATAATAACAATAGGCCTAATAATAATCGCCCGAATAACAATAAACGCGATAGCAGAGATTCTCGCGATAATAATAATTTCAGAAACAAAAGAAATTATAAAAAATAAAATATTAGACACTATACTGAAGATGTTTATATTTAAATCCCCTCCATCCGAGGGGATTTTTTATTTTCGTAAAGATTAATCATAAAATAATTTGGCAACTTTTAAAATCGTTGGAGGAAACCGCCTAAAGGGAGAAGTTATCCCGCAAGGTGCAAAAAATGAAGCTCTGCAAATATTATCCGCAGTTTTATTAACTCCTGAAAAAGTAAAAATAAATAATGTTCCTGAAATTCGTGATGTATTAAAACTCATCGAATTATTAGGAGAAATGGGCGTTAAGGTAAATAAATTAGCTCCCAATACTTATGAATTTGAAGCCTCTGAGGTCGATTTAGAATATTTAAATTCTCAAGAATTTAAGAAAAAAGGAGCGGGTCTCCGCGGATCTATTATGGTTTTGGGTCCATTGCTTACCCGTTTTGGTAGAGGTTATATCCCAAAACCAGGAGGAGATAAAATAGGAAGAAGGAGGCTCGATACCCACTTTATAGGTTTCCAAAAACTAGGCGCACTTTTCGAATATAACTCAGAAGAGCATTTTTATAGGGTAAATGCATCTAACCTTAAAGGGGCCTATATTTTATTAGATGAGCCTTCGGTAACCGGAACAGCCAATATTATTATGGCAGCCGTTATGGCCAAAGGAACTACCACCATCTATAATGCCGCATGCGAACCTTATATTCAACAATTATCAAAAATGTTAAATAGAATGGGAGCCAAAATTTCGGGTTATGGCTCTAATTTAATCAACATTGAAGGGGTTGAATATTTGGGTGGAACCGAACATACCATGCTTCCTGATATGATTGAGATTGGCTCTTTTATTGGCCTTGCGGCGATGACCAATTCTGAAATTACTATCAAAAACGCGGGTATCCCTTACCTGGGCATTATTCCCGATATTTTTAAACGCTTGGGCATTCAAATGGAGTTTAGGGGGGATGATATTTTTATTCCAGCCCAAGAACATTATGAAATTGATACTTTTATTGATGGCTCAATTTTAACCATTGCCGATGGCCCTTGGCCTTTATTTACTCCAGATTTAATCAGTATTGTTTTGGTTGTGGCTACTCAAGCTAAAGGTAATGTTCTAATTCATCAAAAAATGTTTGAAAGCCGCTTGTTTTTTGTGGATAATCTGATTGATATGGGGGCTCAAATAATTCTTTGCGACCCACACCGAGCCACCGTAATGGGGCTCGATAAAAAAATGCCGCTTCGAGGTATTCAAATGTCTTCGCCAGATATTAGAGCAGGAGTTTCTCTGTTAATTGCAGCCCTCTCAGCTAAAGGAACTAGTTTTATTCATAATATAGAACAAATAGATCGTGGTTATGAAAATATTGATGCCCGATTAAAAGCTTTGGGCGCTAATATTGAACGTATTGATTAAGGAACACTTTTTGTATACATTATAAATATGAAGAAATGGCTTACATACGGTGTTCCCGTTGTTTTAATGGCAGCTTTAGTTGTAGTTTTTGCATTTGATAAACCTGCTGCTACTGCAAAAATTAATATTAGCTCGCCACCAAAAATTGGTGATATGGCTCAAGAAATTGAATTAGCCAATCCCAACGGAAATGTTCTAAAACTTAGCGCCCTTAAAGGTAAATATGTATTAGTTGATTTTTGGGCTTCTTGGTGCCGCCCTTGCCGAATAGAAAATCCTAATTTGGTAAAAACTTATAATAAATTTAAAAAAGTGAAACTTAAAGGAAGCACTGGTTTCGAAATTTATTCGGTTTCTTTAGATAAAAATTTAAGTGCTTGGAAAGATGCCATTGAAAAAGATGAACTAACTTGGACTTATCACGTTTCTGAATTGAAACAATGGGATTCTAAAGTGGTTGAGCAATGGGCTATTGAAGCCATTCCTAGTAATTTTTTAATTGATCCACAAGGTAAAATTGTGCAAATAAATTTAATGGGTGATGATTTAAATAAATATTTGAGTTCATTACAGTAAATTTGTAGCCCAATGATATTGAAAAATCAGTGTCAATTTGACACTGATTTTTTTTTGGAATTTTTATTGAGTATACAAGGTTCAAATGGAAATGGAAAACAAAGAAATGAATTCAGAAAATATTAATAATGATCAGGTTGAAAATAACAACCCAAATTCAGAATTAAATAATGAACAAAACAACGTGGATTCCGCTTCTGAAAGCAATGCAGAAATGACAGAGAACGGACAAAACGAATTAGATAAGATTAAAGCAGAATTAGCAGAAGCTAACGATAAATTTTTAAGATTATATTCTGAGTTTGATAACTTTAAACGCAGAAGTACCAAAGAGAGAATTGAATTAATGCAAAATGCAGGGCAAGAAATTATCAAAGCATTATTGCCTGTTGTCGATGATTTTCAAAGACAAGAAAAATATTTTAAACCAGATACCGACGTAACCACCTTAAAAGAAGGGGTTGATTTAATTCATAATAAACTTACTTCTATCCTTCAAAACAAAGGCCTAAGTGCTATAGAAAGTTTAGGAAAAGAATTTGATACTGATTTTCATGAAGCTATTACTAAAATTCCTGCTCCCTCAGAGGATTTAAAAGGAAAAGTAGTAGATGAAATTGAAAAAGGATATGTGCTGAACGGTAAAGTTATACGATTTGCAAAAGTAGTTGTTGGAGAATAATGGCAAAAAGGGATTATTACGAAGTTTTAGGAGTTAGCAAAAATGCAGACGCCTCTGAAATAAAAAAGGCGTATCGCCAAATGGCTATCAAATTTCACCCAGATAAAAATCCGGGTGATAAAGAGGCTGAAGAAAAATTTAAAGAAGCAGCCGAAGCCTATGAGGTTTTAAGCGATCCTGAAAAGAAAAGAAGATACGATCAATTCGGTCACCAAGGGGTAGGCGGAGCAGGTTCTGGTGGTTTTGGTGGCGGAATGAGTATGGATGATATTTTTTCCAACTTCGGTGATATTTTCGGAGAAGGCAGCCCATTCGAAGGTTTCTTTGGTGGGTCTAGAGGTGGAGCGCGCCGAGGAGCTGTTGGAACTAATATTCGAGTTAAATTGAAATTAAGTCTATTGGAAATTGCCAATGGAATTGAAAAGAAAATAAAATTCAAAAGAATGGTCCTTGCTGATGGAGTTAGTTTTAATACTTGCTCTACCTGTAAAGGAACAGGAACCGTAAGAAGGGTAACCCAAACCATTTTAGGTGCTATGCAAACCGCTTCTACCTGCAATACCTGCGGAGGATCTGGTAAAGTGGTTAATTCTCGTCCTGCCGGCGTTGGCCCCGATGGTTTAATTGCTAAAGAAGAAATTGTTACCGTAAAAATTCCTGCGGGCGTTGCCGATGGTATGCAATTATCCATGTCGGGCAGAGGTAATATGGCCCCAAGCGGCGGACCATCCGGTGATCTATTAATTCTTATTGAAGAAGAGGAAGATGAATTCTTAAAAAGAGATGGAAATAATATTTTTTATGATTTATTTATTTCTTTCCCTGATGCCGCTTTAGGAACAAGTGTTGAAGTTCCTACTGTAGATGGTAAAGCAAAAATTAAAATTGATGCCGGAACTCAAAGTGGTAAAATATTAAGGTTAAGAGGTAAGGGCCTACCAACAGTAAATAGTTACGGTAGGGGAGACCAATTAATTCAAGTAAATGTTTGGACTCCATCTAAACTTAGCAGCGAAGAGAAAAAAATCTTAGAACAATTAAAAAATTCAGACAACTTTAAACCTAATCCAGGCAAAGAAGAACGCGCCGGATTTTTTGAAAAGATGAAGGAGTTCTTTCATTAATAGGGATTAAAACCTTTTTAGTTTAATTTTGTCGCTTTAGAAAACACAAATTCATGTCAGCATTATTTCACCCTTTAAAAGTAAAAAAGCTTGTTAGCGAAACCGCTGACGCTAAAAGCGTTTACTTTGATATTCCAGAAAACCTTAAATCAACTTTTGAATATTTACCTGGTCAGTATTTAACCTTAAATGTTAAAATTAATGGCGAAGAATGCAGAAGAGCTTATTCTTTTAGCAGTTCTCCTATTACCGATTCTGACCCAGCCGTTACCATAAAAAAGGTAGATGGAGGAAAATTCAGTACCTATGTTAATGAGGTATTAAAAGAAGGGGATATTATAGAGGTAATGCCACCTATGGGTAAATTTACCCGTATAACTGATTTAAATGCTCAAAATCAGTATTTTATGTTTGCTGGTGGTAGTGGTATTACTCCGATTATGTCAATCATTAAATCGGTTTTAAAAAATGAGCCTAAATCCATCATTAACCTAATCTACGCTAACCGTAATAAAGAATCCATTATTTTTAATGATTTATTAAATAAAATGCATTCTGAAAATTCGGACAGACTTCAAATCTACCATAGCTTAGATCAGGCTGAGGCTGGTTTTTCGGGTAATACCGGCTTTTTAACGGCTAATCTTATAGATTCATTGGTTAAACAAATGGCCAAAGCAGGTTATAGCCCTGAATTTTATATCTGCGGACCTTCGCCTTTAATGGATTTAGTTAAAAATACCCTTGCGGGGATGGGCATCGCGCAAGCAAAAATTCATACCGAATATTTTACTACCCCAACTAGCTCAAACAAGGCTGAAACTCCAACACCTGCTAAAGTTGAAGAAAATTTTGATGGAAATGCCGTAGCTCTTATTGAGTTTAATGGTAGAGAGTATGAAGTGAAAATTAAAAAAGGGACCACCATTTTAGATGCAGCAAAAGATGCGGATGTAGATCCTCCTTATGCTTGTACCATGGGTGTTTGCACTACTTGTAGAGCCCGCTTAATTGAAGGATCTGCAATAATGGATGAAAGAGAAGGATTAAGTGATTCTGAAATTGCTGATGGTTTTATTTTAACTTGTCAAGCTCACCCAACTTCTTCAAAATTGGTATTACGTTATGAGTAATGATTAAAACTTTTTATATAGGATCCCGCGGGTTTGTAGCCTTGCGGGATTTTTTTTGAAAGATAATTTATTTCTTTTCTTCTTTCTGCTCTTGAAATGGAGCTAATATCAGGCTATCAAGTTCTTTAAATTGAGAAAAGGATTCTTCAACAGATTGTTTGGAGATGATCTCTTTTATTTGAAAAGCACTATCTAATACTCCGGTTATACCTTGCTTTTCGAATAAATAATAGTGATTCTGATAAAAACTTAAAAATAATTTACCTTTCCAATAATAGAGTTCTAAAATTTTATCATAAGTTTCTGATTCATCATCATTTACATAAGCTTTAATAGGATAAGAATCTTTTTTAATGGTTAAGTTCCATTCTTTATTATTCCAAAAAACTTTTTGATTGATTGCGTCTAATTCGCGCAAGCCAGAATTTATTCCTTTCATTCTTCGGATATATTCAGCTTTAACTTTAGAATTATCCTTAATGTTATTAAAGGTATCAAATTTTATTATTTCAGGTTCAACAGTCGTAATTACAGAGTCTTCTAATGATTGAAACGTAGAATCTTTAGGTGCAGAATCCAGGTTGTTTTGAGATTTATTTTTACATGAAACTAAAATTGAAATAAGCAGAATTAGCGCTATTTTTTCCATGTGATTAATTTATTAATTACCAAAAATAAGCTTTGAGTATTCATAAGCAAGTTAATCTTCCTTTTTTTTGCATTAAGATTATGGGCTTTATAAAAACAAAAAGCCCGATGAATGATTTCACCGGGCTTTTTAAATACTAATTATTCTATCTTAAAAGGGTTACTGTTCCTGAATAAACAAATTCTTTTTTAGCTAATGAAACCACTTTAACTAGATAAACATAAACATCTTGCTGGCAAACTTCTCCTTTGTATTTACCATCCCAACCTTCTTTAATATTGGTGCTGTAGTACAATTCTTCTCCCCAACGGTTGAATACAAATATTTCTATGCTTTCAAAACCATCTGCGGTTACATAAAATCTTTTATTTATATCAGGTCCAAATTGATTAGGGGTAAATGCATTGGGTATAAATACGGTAATATCGGGATCAACTTTTAACCACCTATTTGTCGTATCCTCACAGCCATCTACAGTTCTTACCAATAAACTCACCAAATAATTCCCTGTATCAGTTGGGTAGGTAAAGCTGGTATTTTGTGAATTAGAGCTTGAGTTATTAGGATCTCCAAATGTCCATTCCCAGAAGTTAATTCTTCCTGGATTTTCTACAGTTGAACGATCAAAGAAATTGATGGTTGGCGCAACTATAGTGGTTTTCCATCTGCTGGCATCCATAGCTGCATTAGGTGTTGGATAAACTTCAATTGCTTGAGTGGCAGAGGTAGAACAATTATGATTTGAATTTACGGTAAGTTGAACATTATAATTACCATGATTATTATAGGTATATATAAAGTTCTCTCTGTTTTCCGTATTTCCATCCCCCATATTCCAAATAAAACTTACTGAATCACTTGGTAATGATGTTATTGCAGTAAAGTTTACTGGTAATGGTTCACAGCCTCTATCAGGATCTGCTACAATTGCTGAACTAGGTGTTGGATAAATAACAATATCCATATTTCTGATGGCAGCAGGGCAATTTCTATTTCCGGTAGTAGTTCCAGTTATGGTAAATAATCCGCTGGCTCTATCATTTGCTCCTGGATAGTAAATTGAATTTACATTATTAGAGCTGTTTCCTCCTGTTTGTTCATTATCAAATCTACCATCTCCGCTAGTAGTCCAAATAATACCCTGAGCATTACTTACTGTACTTTGCAGCGGGAACGGAATTCCTTCGCAAGCTTCAGTAGCTGAACTGAGCGATATTTCTGGCATTTGTTGAACCATTATATTTACAGTATCCCAATTTCTGCACCCTGTGCTTGGGTTTGTATATTCATATCTTGCGGTAAAAGTACCCGGACCAGCATCATCTGGATTAAAATTAGTGCCAGTAACTGATTGACCGCTCCAAACACCGGTGCTACCAACTGGAGTACCAATTAAGTTTACACTATTTACATTTTCGCAAATTTCTATTGAAGATGCATTTGCAGTAACGGTAGGTAAAGGTCTAACAAAAATGCTTACCGAATCTGAATTATCACATCCGTCTAACACATAAGTATATCTAAACCAATAACTTTGATTATTAGGGTTCGGAACATTTGCAGGATAAAAATATCCCGATATTAAATTACTAGTTCCAATAGTGCTCCAAGTTCCATTATCTGGAGTTGGATTAGCAGCTGAATCAATATTTAAAGGTGGAGCATCTACACAAATTTGATTCATAAATCCAGCATCTACCGTAGGTACTATTTTAGGTTTTACGGTGAATGTATCGGTATTAGTGCAACCAAAGAAATCGGTAAATCCATAATAGAATACATAAGTTTGATCAGGCATTAATTGGTTTAAATTTAAATTAAAACCAGCTGCCGCACTTCCAGAAATTGCGCTTCTTTGCGGATTAGGTGTGCTTTCCCAGGTAGGAACTCCATTAAAAGTTGGTGGAGTTGGGGGCATGAATAAGCTATTTAATCTTAAACTACCTTCATCAGCACAAATTGCTGTATCTCTTATATTTAATCTCGGTTTTGGATTTACTCTTAAGTGTATTGAATCTCTATTTATACAACCTTTGTCATCGGTATAGGTATAAACAACTCTATGTCCTGGGCTGGTATTAAACCCAGCTATACTGGTTTTAAATAAATTATTATTAAATACAAAACTTGGATTAATGCTAGACGACCAAACACCTCCGCTTGGTGTTCCATTGGCTAACATTAAATCAAGTGAGTAATTATCTAAATCCTCGCAAATTTCACGCTGTTGTAAACTTATTTGCGGCAAAGGATTTACATTTAAGAAAATAGTATCAAAGTTTTCACAAGTTACTCCACCTTCAGTTCTAACCCCTCTCAAAATAAATGTTTTATCTGTGGTAGATGTAAAGGTATAAGATTGTGAATTTGAAACTGAAGTGCTAGGATTAGCGGCATCAAACCAATTATAATTATCGGCGCCATTTCCATTTAAGGTAACAGGTTGGTTGGTGCAAATTTCTCTATCATTTCCAGCATTAACATTAACCTGATTAACGAATAGAGTCATAGTGTCTGAACTAAAACAACCTAATGAATCGGTTAATTTGAGCCAATAATCGCCGGCATTTTCAATATAAATGCTTTTAACAGTATCACCGGTATTCCAAAGATAATCGTAATTAAGCGTATCATGAATTCCTTCTACAAACGCGGTTTGGTTTCTACAAATTCTTTGATCAACTCCAACGTCAATTACCGGGTTTAACCTGTACCGAAGTCTTATGGAATCTTCATTAGTACAGCCATTGGCATCTTCAACAAAAATCTTTAAAGTAGTGTCAGTGGTTGGGGTAATAAATTTAGAAGTTAAAGTATCATTACTAGAAGTATTCCATAAATATCTAAATGGACTGGTTCCTCCGCTGGTAGTGCTTAATACGTTATATGAAGAACCTTCGCAAATTAATGTATCAGCTGGTAACTTAACCGTAACATAAGGGGGAACATAAATGGTATCTATATAGGCATTAAAACATGGAATATTAGATCCAATTTGATAAGTTACCTGATGCAAACCGGGTTGAAGTTTAACAGTGTCTTCTATTCTATTGCTCACCCTAACAGTATTCCCCAATGAGTCTTTAAAGGTCCAGCTATGGGTAACCCCTGATCCATAATTTTGGAGTGGGGTAGCTTTAACCCTCATTCTACCGCAGGTTAAAGTATCATAATCTCGATCTGCTTTAGGTTGTGGGTAAACAACAACTGAATATGAACGGATCGATTGACCAGCTAATGGGCAATTATCATCTTTTGCAGTTACAGTAAATGTATATGGGATACTACTTACATCATTATCGGTTGGCGTCCAACACATTTGACCTTTAGATAATCGGTCTACCCCATTGGTATGAGTAAAAGTAGCCCCCTGAATACCCCCGTTCCAACTAAGTTTAACCGTATCATCTCTATCTAAATCATTAGAATTCATGTTGATACAAACCTGTTGATTAGCGCAAGCTTTAGTTTGTTGTATAAATGGTAGGGTAGGAATTCTATTATTGGGGCAACTAACGACGACTATTTGCATATCTCGCCGGGTTTCCCCAATTTTTGTGGGTGTACCATTTATCTTTCGCCACTCATTAACCTGAATAACTACGGTAAATACCTCATTACAACGAGTTGGTCTAAAAGCTAAATCACCGGTTTCATCATCAAGGTGAAAACCGAAAGGTAGATTTGCATTGTTATTTGGAAATCCTGCAAAGGTACAAGGCCTTTGAAAACTAAATGTTCCAGAATAAGTTACGTTTTGGCCAGGACCTTGTAAAGCCGGAACTAATGCATATGATAATGAATCCCCATTATCATTGGTATCTAAAGCTCCATTATTAAAAACGTAATCTTGATTACAACAAATAATAGCTACAGGAGGGTTTGTAAAGTCGGGTGAATTATTGCAAGGACTAGCGCATCGGTTTAATCGTGCGTAGGTGTAAAAAGTTTGATCTGCTTGTCCAGTTGTAATGGCACTATTTCTGCAACCAACTCCACCTGGGGTTCCGCACATGTAGGTAATTAATACTTCGCAGCAGGTATTATTATTAAAAACATTGAAAGGGGCAACGTTAAAATTTACCATTCCTTTGTAAATATGTCTTTCAACTCCATATTGAATACCAGATCTCATGGTATTAGGAGGATTACAAGGTGCTGGATCTGTTGCACATGTGGGTGAAATATCAGTTATACTTTGCAAGGTCATGGGTATGGTAACCTCCGTTGACCCGCAAACTACTTTTACATACCGTTCAGGACCATCTCCGATGGTAAACGGTATACCCCTACAATCTCTGTATAGAGTAAAGGTAATTTCAAACTTATTGGTAGAATCACATTTGTATGTAATATCTGACCCCATAATGTGGGTGGCGCTCACATTATGAACAAAGAACAATAAGGGAAAAACAACAATGAGTAATTTTTTTAGCATAGGCTCCATAACAAAATTAATAAATTCTGTATTATGAAGAGTTCATTTTTTTCAATAATGTTGGCTCAAAAAAATATTTAATCTAAAAAAAACTATATTTAATCCCATTTAGCTAGAAAATTTACATTAATCGAATTATTATTGAGCATGCTTGAGATAAAAGGAGTAAGTAAGTTTTACGCCGGAAAAACTGCACTTAATAAGGTTGCATTTTCGGTTCCTAAATCATCTGTATTTGGATTATTAGGGCCAAATGGCGCTGGAAAAACCTCTTTAATTAGAATTATTACTGGAATTACAGGTCCTGATGAAGGGCAAATTCTCATAAATTCAAATCCGATAGGAGAAGATTCTATTAGAAAAATCGGCTATTTACCAGAAGAACGTGGTTTATACAAAAAAATGGAGGTTTATGACCAAGCCATGTATTTTGCTCGTTTAAGAGGATTAAATAAATCGGATGCCCAAAAAAGAATAAAATATTGGTTCGAAAGATTGGAAATTTCTTCATGGTCTAAAAAGAAAATTGAAGAATTATCAAAAGGAATGGCCCAAAAGGTCCAGTTTGCAATAACCATTTTGCATGAGCCTGAATTATTAATTTTAGATGAACCCTTTACTGGTTTTGATCCAATAAATGCAGAGGCCATTAAGAATGAAATTTTGGAGTTAAACAAAAAAGGAACTACCATTATTTTATCAACTCATCGTATGGAAAGTGTTGAAAGCCTTTGCAGTCATATTGCTCTTATCAATAAGTCTAATTTAATCATTGAGGGTTCTGTTGAAGAAGTAAAATCTCGATTTAAGAAAAATGAATTTATCTGTTCATGGTTAGGCAGCATGCCAAATTTCTCTGACAGTGGCTTTGATTTGCTTCAGCATTCTTCATCCCCGCAAGGAAATAATTTATTACACCATGCCATATTTAAGGCAAATACAGATAATTTTTCTGTTAATTATTTAGTAAGCAAGGTTTTAGATTCTGGAAATTTAGTAAAATTTGAAGAAATGGTTCCAGAAATACATGATATATTTATTGATTTAGTAGGAAAGGACGATAATGAATAAGATTTTATTAGTTACCCAAAGGGAATATCTGACTAGGGTAAAAAAGAAAAGTTTTTTATTAATGACCATTTTAGGTCCCCTGCTTTTTGCCCTTTTTTACGGCGGGATAATTTTTGTTTCTATTCAAGAAACTGAAGGCGATAAAACTAAAACGGTTCATATTGTTAATGGTGAAAACTTGTTTTCTGATTTACAGAAAAACGGAAATATTGAATTTGTTAATACTAAAAAATCTCCTGAAGAATTAATTAGTACCTATTCCAATTCAAAAACCGATGCTATTTTAATAATTGAACCCGAATTTTCTGAATCCAATACCAAGGCAGTTAGTTTATTGAGTTCTTCTAACTTAAGTATTACGGAACAAGATAAAATTGAAACCGCCTTAGAGAATAGAATATATGATTTAAAATTAAAAGCTAAAGGGCTAAGCAGTTCTAGCATAGATAGTTTAAAAACAAATATCAATTTATCAGTCAAGACCATCGATAATGAAGGTTCTTTAAAAGATAGTTCGGTTGAAATTAATTCGGCTTTAGGTTTAACCTTTTCTGTGCTGATTTACATGTTTATTTTTATGTACGGAGTACAGGTAATGAGAGGCGTTTTGGAAGAAAAAACCAATCGTATTGTTGAGGTGGTTATATCTACCATTAAACCTTTTGATTTAATGATGGGTAAAATTTTTGGTATTGCCTTGGTTTCTCTAACTCAATTTATAATTTGGATTATTTTGTCAACCAGCTTGTTTTCAATAATTGGAATATTTGCAGCAGGTTCAATACCGGTGGCCGAAGTTTCTAATATGGCTGGATCTATGCCTGAAGGCGCTGATTTAAGTAAAACTGCGAAAATCTTAAACTTGATTGGTGAAATTAATTTTGGAGGTTTAATTAGTGTTTTTATATTTTATTTTGTTACTGGTTATTTGTTTTATTCTGCTTTGTTTGCAGCCATTGCAGCAGCAGTAGATAATGAAACAGATACCCAACAATTTATGTTTCCTATTACTATTCCTTTGATTTTTGGTTTAATTATCTCATATTCGTTAGTAATTAAAGACCCCAATGGAAGTCTAGCTTTTTGGTTTTCTATGTTTCCCCCAACCGCGCCTATTGTTATGATGGTTCGCTGGCCTTTTTTAGAAAATCAATGGGAATTATGGCTTTCAATGGCATTAATGATTGCCGGATTTATTATAACCACTAAATTTGCTGCTAAAATTTATAGAACTGGAATTCTTTTATACGGAAAAAAAGTAAATTATAAAGAATTGGCAAAGTGGTTGCTATATAAGAATGGATAAAACCCTAATATTATGATAAAGAAGTTTACCCTATTGTTTGCTTTTCTTTTAAGTCTAAACCCTCTTTTTGCACAAGAAATAGTTTCTGACACGGTAATGGCTTATCATGGTCATAACCAAGATATTCAAGTAGTTTCTTACAGCTCAAAGGGAGATTTGATTGCAAGTGCCGGATTATCAGGTAAAATTTTAATTCATAATGTCGATACTGGTTATTTAGTAAGCAGTATTGATGCTCATATGGTAGGGATCAATACCCTAAATTTCAGTAGAGATGGTTCTTATATAATTTCTGGGTCGCGTGACTTCTCCTCTAAGGTTTTTGAGGTAAAAACGGGTAAATTATTATTCACTTTTACTGGACATAAAAATGATGTTACATCCGCGTTAATAGATCCTGTGTTTAAATTCGCCTTTACCTGTTCATTAGACGGAACCATTAAAGTGTGGAATTTAGGTCGCTTTGGTGAAATACAATCTACCATTAATTGCGGCGCACCGGTTAACTCCATCTGTCTAAGCACCAATGGCCAAAGTATTTTCGCCGCATTAGACAATGGAACCATTAAAGAATTTAGTGTTGTGGGTAAAGAAAAAAATACGTTTAGCGGACATGCTGGTTCTGTTTTAGGGGTAAATTACTCTTTAAATAATCGCTTTTTGGTAAGCTGTGGTGAAGATAAAAAAGTAATTGTTTGGGATCCTAAAACAGGTGAACAAATCCGTGTTTTAGAAGGACATACCTGGAAAGTAAATTCTATAAATATTTCCACTGATTCTAAATACGCTGTGAGTGGGGGTAATGATGGCGATATTCGTTTATGGGAAATAGAAACCGGAAATTGTTTATATATTTTTAGAGGTTTTGGTAATGCCATTCAATCGGTTGCTTTTCAACCCAATGTTAAAAATTTCGCATCAACAGCCTTAGTTCGCGGAGGTAAAAAAGAGAATTTAGTTTATGTATTTAATACTCGTGTTGGCCGAGTTAATGATATGGAAGCCCGCGCCGAAGAAATGAAACTTAAACAAGATTCAATTAACAAAGCTAAAGAAGAACAAATTAAGAAAAAAGCTGAGCAAGACAGCTTGAAAAAACAGAAAAAGGTAATGCCAAAACGTTAATTTTTTTTCCCTTGCGGGATGTTTAATTTTTCGAATTAATTTGATCTAGTTTTTGATTTAAATCATTTAACCTCGAGCTCCAATAAGAATTATAATTTCTTACTTGAATTAATAAATTATTAACGGAATCTTGTGGGATTTCCGCTTGGTCAACCAATTTTCTTAATTCTTTAGGTGCTATCATTTTCTGGATGATTTCTTCCTTTAAAGCTTTGGCTTCCGCAGAGAAATCATTATTTAAGGCTAAAAAACTATCCGTATTAATTTTTTCATTTTGTGAACTTAATTTAGTTTTGTTCTGATCAAAATAAAAAATTAATGAATCGGTTTGAGCCATTTGTGCCTGGTAAGTGATATCATAAGATAATAATTCTGCTGATACAGCTTCTTTTACAGGATCACCTTGGCAGGCATTTAATAGCATTATTAAACCGAAAATAATTAAAGAGTTTTTCATTAAACAATATTAAATAAAAATATTATGAGCGAGAAATTTGATTCAGGCAAGGCACCAGAACCAGTAGGTTTATATCCTCATGCTAGAAGAGTAGGTAATTTATTATTTTTATCAGGGGTAGGCCCAAGAGAAAGAGGAACTAAAAAAATTCCAGGGGTAGAGTTGGATGAAAATGGAAAAATAATTAGTTATGATATTGCTGAACAATGCCATTCGGTTTTTAGAAACATACGTTACATTTTAGAAGATGCTGGCTCCAGCTGGGATAAAATGGTTGATGTAACTGTTTTTTTAACCAATATGAAAGATGATTTTCCAATATATAATAAATTATGGGCAGAGTATTTTGGAGAAAATCCTCCTTGTAGAACTACCCTCGAAATAAATTGTTTACCAACTCCCATAGCCATTGAATTAAAGGTAATTGCAACCATTGACTAATGATGAAATTAAGCGCTTTTTAGACCAGGCTTCTGAAATTGCGATAAATGGAATGCGTAATGGCGATGGCGGTCCCTTTGGTTCTGTAATTGTAAAAGACAATCAAATTATTGGCAAAGGAAATAATCAAGTATTAAGCAGCTATGATGCAACAGCGCATGCTGAAATAGTTGCCATAAGAGATGCCTCACAATTATTAAAATCACATGATTTATCAGGTTCCGTTTTATTTACCAATTGTGAACCTTGCCCAATGTGTTTATCTGCAATTTATTGGGCAAATATTGATAAGGTTTATTATGTAAATTCAAGAAAAGATGCAGCAGATATTGGGTTTAGAGATGATTTTTTATATACCGAATTAGTCTTAAACCCTCTGGATAGGAGAGTCCCTGGAGTATTTGTAGAAAACGCTAAAGCAAGAGAATCTTTTGCAGAGTGGTTAAATAAAACCGATCGGAAAATATATTAAAAATAATGCTCTTTTAAAGAGTATTATTTTTGTCTTCCCCAATTTTCTATTTCTTCTTCGCTCCATAACTCTGGATAAAATATTCGTTTTTGCAAAGGAGGTGATAAATATTTTTGCCAATTAGTGCCTCCAGTTGCTGCAATTACCTCTGGATCTTTTTTAAGGTATCTTGCGGCAGAGCGCATATGAACCATGGGCCAATTAACATTTACATTTAAATCAAATTCTTTTAAGGCCTCTTTTAACTCAGAACTAGGATTATCAAATTTAGAATAACATCTCCATAAATTTTTCTGATCAAAATCTTCGGCTAATCGAATAAAAGAATCACTATATTTTTTCTCAAATTGAGTTAAGGTTAAGGTTTTTTTACCACTGCTTAATTCGGTAGCTCCTGCCTTCCAATATATTTTTTCGAATAAGATTTTTTTATCCTTGTTGTTCTGTAAGTCTTTTCTAAAGTTTTTATCAATTAAGTTAATAAAATCGGTAGCACAAATTTCTATCATTCTATATTGGGCCGATTGAAAACCTGAGGCTGGTAATAAGGCCATTCTAAATTGGAGAAATTGATTTAACTCCATACCATCAATCATAATGGCAAATGAACGAGTTAAATTTTCAAAATAACGATTCATCCTATTAACTCGGGCAATCATAAATTCTTCGGTTAAATTAGGATGATTCGCAATTTGTTTTTGCTCATTAAGTACCAACTTAAAATACAATTCGGTAATTTGATGGTACATAATAAATATTTCCTCGTCAGGAATGGCAGTCCTTGGTTTTTGCAGAGATAATAAAATATCAGTTTGAATATAATCCCAATAAGTTACATATTCTGAATGTAATAATCCCTCTAAATATGAGCTAAGGTCTTGCCCCATAGCTTCATATTTTTTTTCTAGTTTATTTATTAAATCTACTATTTCAGGTTTAATTTCCATAATTAAAAAGGATTATTAAATGATTTTAAAGGTAATAATTGTTGATCTTTTTCAGATACTATCGGATTTTCCACTTTCCAATCAATATTTAAATCTGGATCATTCCATAAAATTCCGCCTTCCGAAGCTTTATTATATACTTGGGTGCATTTATAACTAAAAATGGTTTGGTCTTTTAAAGTAGAAAAGCCATGCGCAAAACCTGGCGGAATCCATAACATAGTAAAATTTTCTTCGCTTAATTCTATTCCGAAATATTGGCCATAGCTAGGGGAGTTTTTTCTTATATCTACAATAATATCTAAAACCGCACCTTTTATTACTCGCACTAATTTACCTTGCTCAAATGGAGCTGCTTGAAAATGCAAGCCTCTTACAGCGTTTTTCTGACTTAAACTTTGATTGTCTTGTAAAAATTCATATGGAATACCATTTTTTACAAATAAGTCTTTGTTATAAGATTCGAAAAAATAGCCTCTTTCATCAAAAAATACTTTTGGTTGAATTACTAAAGGACCCTCTATTGATATGGATTTAATTTCCAAAATAATAAGTATTAATTCGGACAAAAATAGTATTGAATTTTATAATATGGAATTAATTTAAAAACTAGAACCATTTTTCGTTGTTTTAAAAAGCTAATTCATTTTATATTTATATGAATTCAAAGTGAATCACTTGGTCTCATTTTTGTACCTTTGCAAAATCTAAGGAATTTAGGGAATGGAAAATAAAGAAGATAATAGGAAGTATTTAATCATTATTATTTTATTGTTATTAAGCAATTTAACCTTTGTTTATTTATACATTTCTAATAATGTTAAAAAGGTAGAAATTGCTGAAGAGTTAGTGGATACTCAAGAAGCCCGTGATGATTTGCAGAAAATTCTTAAAGAAACTGAAACTACATTAAGCGAATACAAAGGCAGAAATGCAGCTCTTGATGAAGAAATCAGAATTAAAACTGAAGAAATTCAAGCTAAAGCAGCAGAAATCGAAAAACTTTTAAAAGATAAAAAGGTATCATCTCGAGCTTTAGAAAAAGCAAGAGAAGAATTAGATGTTTTAAGGTATTATGTTCAGAAGTATCAGAAACAAATCGATTCTTTATCCAGAGAAAATAAGTTTTTAGCCAGCGAAAACCGAAAAATTAAACAAGATTTAACTGAGCAAAAAGACAAAAATGAGGGTTTGATTATGGAAAATATCAAACTGGGTAATAAAGTGGCCGTTGGTGCTCGTTTAAAAGCTGATAATATCTATGTAACGGGTATTCAAAATAGGGATGGGGGTAAAACCAGAGAAACCAACCGCGTTAGAAGAATCGATCAAATAAAAGTTGAATTTGTTTTAGCTGAAAATTTTGTTGCCGAAAAAGGAGATAAAGATTTTTTCCTTCGTATTCTTGGTCCGGATGGTGAAACTATTTGGAGCGAAACTACAGGTGGAGGTAAGTTTGAATTTCAGGGAGCAGAAACTCCATATACAAGCCGTAAACGACACGATTTTCAAAATACTAATGATAAAATTTCCTTTTTCTATGCTAAAAGTTCTGAATGGGAAAAAGGAGACTATAAAATTGAAGTCTACGCAGAAGGTTTTTTAATCGGCGAACAAAAGTTCAAACTTTATTAAAAAAGGGGTTCAATCTTTAGATTGAACCCCTTTTTTTATGTTATACTCTATATTAGTGAGCTTGTAAATAATTGGCAATACCTTCAGCATTGGCAACTAATCCATCCTGACCTTTTTCCCAATCAGCTGGACAAACTTCACCTTTTTCTTCAAAGAACTGAAGAGCGTCAATCATTCTTAAAGCTTCATCAACAGAGCGGCCTAATGGCATATCGTTAATTACTTGGTGACGAACAACACCTTCTTTATCAATTAAGAATAAACCACGGTAAGCAACTGCATTTTCACCATTATCTCCCATCCAAACCATATGACCGTTTTCGTCATAATCGTAGTAACCTGCTAAAACTCCATAATTATGAGCAATAGTTTTGTTTACATCAGCAACTAATGGATATTTAACGCCCTGAATACCGCCATTATCTTGTGGGGTATTTAACCATGCCCAATGTGAAAATTTAGAGTCAATTGAACATCCAACTACAGCTACACCGCGATCTTCAAAATCTTGGATTCTCTTTTGGAATGCTATAATTTCGGTTGGACAAACAAATGTAAAATCTAATGGGTAAAAGAAGAATACCACATGTTTTTTACCTAGGTACTGAGATAATGAAAATTTTTCTACAAAATCACCTCCATCCACTACGGCATCTGCCTCAAAATGTGGAGCTTTCTTTCCTACTAAAACTTGCATATTTTTATATATTGATGTTTAAACAATTTTTTTATTTTATACTTACTACAAAAGTACAAAAAGCCTAATTAAGAATTAAGTGTTTTACATTAATTGAATTCTTTTTTTCATAATCTCCTTGCGGGATAATGAATTACGAATTGTCATTATTAGTTCATATTTTTTCAGGCTAAGCTTGTTAGGATTTTTTTTGTTTGGCCCTAGCACCTATTTTTGCAGCAATGGAGAAAAATTATTTAAAGAAATCTTTTATCAGCATTCTTTTGGTTTTGGTTTTTCTCCTATCATTTCAGTTTTTAAGTCCGCATATTACTTTTTTTAAAGATTTTCGAAATTTTAATTTTTTTGTATCCTATCTAAATGACTATAATGATAGTTCTACTATTGATTCTGATACTAATCTGCTCGATTTAAGCGATACCTTATTAATAGCAAACTTAGATACCATTAATAGAACGGATTCAATAGTATTTATTGACAGCACGAAATTATTAGCTGCTGATACCAGTCAACACTTGCCTTTATATGAAAATACACATGCTTTAGCTCATTTTTTTAAAGCCCTAAAAACAAAGAAAAAAGTAAGAGTGGCTTATTATGGTGATTCTCAAATAGAAGGGGATTTAATTACCAAAGAATTACGCGAAAAATTTCAAGATAATTTTGGAGGTGAAGGAGTAGGATTTGTAGGTATTACTAGTATTACAGCCGGATTTAGACAAACCATTACCCATACTTTCAGCAATAACTGGAAATATGTAAGTATGGTAAATACAAAATCTTCAGGCGCAGGATTAGGCATCTCTGGAGAGCGTTTTAGTGTTATAAGTGATTCTTTTTCTAATTCTGCTAGCATCAATATTAGTGCTTCAAAAAGTTATAAAAGATATAAGGGATTAAATTCTTTATATCTCTATTATGGTAAAACAGAAAAGCCCTTCAAAATTAGTTTTGAATCTGATGGAAAAAGCATAGATAAGGAATTAAAAGATACCCTTGCGGTGAATAGAACCTTAATATCTAAGCAAAATTTAGAGAAAATAAAGATTAAAATAAAAGCAAATTCAAATCAACATTTTTATGGTTTAAGCTCAGAATCAGATTCTGGGGTAATTATTGATAATTTTTCATCGAGAGGGAATTCAGGATTGGCTTTAGCCTCTATAAATTCAGAAATTTTAAAATCTTTCAATAAATGGATGGATTATGACCTAATCGTTTTCCAATTTGGAATTAATGTCACCAATGCAAATATGAAAGATTATAATTGGTATTATAAAGCCTTTTTAAAAGTAATAGAACATTATAAAAAGAATTTTCCTAATACCTCAATTTTAATTATAGGTTTAGCAGATCGTGGTTATAAAAATGTAGATGAAATAATCACTAATCCAAGTATTCCGCTAATTCTTAAATCACAATATAAAACTGCCATATCTGCTGACGTTAGTTTTTACAATCTATTTGAAGCTATGGGGTCTTATAATAGCATGAAAGTTTGGGCTGATAAAAAGCCTCCATTAGCTAATAAAGATTATACCCATTTTAACCATAGAGGTGGTGCCACCGTTGCAGGTTATTTGTTTGAATTTTTAAACAATCAATATCAATTATATTATAAAAATGCTCAGAAAAATCCTTAGTTATTTTTTAGTTTTTATTTTAGGATTTAGCTGCTCATTTTCCACTAAATCAAATCCAAGTAATTATCCTTGGTTTATAAAAACAAATCAAAATCAAATCATTGATTCAACTCAACATTTAAAAGAGTTTATTATCAAATTAAAAGAATTAAAATCGGGTAAAAGAAAACGTTTAAATATTATTCATATTGGTGATTCTCATATTCAATGTGATTGGATGAGTGGACAATTAAGACTATTGCTACAAGATTATTTTGGAGCAGCTGGTAGAGGTTTAATTTTCCCATATTCCGTTGCCAAAACGAATGGGCCTATTGATGTTTATTCCTCTTCTAATGTAAATTGGGAAAGCAGAAGAAATATTATTCCAAATCCATCGCATGTTCCTACCGGTATTTCAGGTTTTGGTTTAAGAACAGAGAAAGAATATTTTTACTTAAAATTGGGTATATCTTCAAGTTCTGGAACATTTAATAAAATTACTCTTATTGCGCCTTTTTCGGCTTTTTACCCAAGTTTTAATATTTGTAATATCGATGATCCAGATTTATTAAAAGGACTTTCTAATAATAAAAAGGTTTATCATACGGTTAAAAAGGGCGAATCATTAATTCAAATTGCCTCAAACTATGGAGTTAGTATCTATGAAATCAGAAAATGGAATGGCTTCAGAGGTTCAAAGGTTTCGGTAGGTAGGCGATTGATAATTTATCAGAAAAATACGGATGAGAATAATTTTAAAAGTTTACCCTTTAATAATGTTTTTACTAATCAGATTTCTATAAATCCTTGGGCTGCCTCTTACAGTTTAAATGGGAGTTTTTCTGAAGTGTATCTAATTCCGGATTCTCTTTCACCTTTTCAAGAAAGTTTATTATTTGGAGCCGTTTTAGAGGATACCACAAAATCAGGAATATTATATCATATGATTGGTGTTAATGGTGCCACTCATAAAAGCTATTTCGAATCCGAATTTTTCTTTGAACAAATAAATACCCTTAAGCCAGATTTAATAATTGTTTCTTTAGGTACTAATGAATCTTTAGGCTCTCAACAAACCATAAATGAAATGGGACCTTTTATGGAGTCTTTTTATTATTCATTAAAATCGGAATGTAAAGGAGCAGGAATTCTTATTACAACACCACCCGATACTTACAAAAAAAGAAAATACAAAAATTTAAGTACCCTTCAAGTTAGAGCGCAACAAATTGATTTTGCTGTTAAAAATAATTTGGCCTATTGGGATTTATTTAAGGTAATGGGCGGATTAGGTTCTATGGGTAAATGGGGTTCTGCTGGTTTAGCTAGTAAAGATAGAGTCCATTTTTCTCAAAGTGGTTATAAAATGCAAGGACAATTATTATTTGATGCCTTAATGAATTATTATAATGAGTTCAATTAATTGGGATAAAGTAGCCGAGATTTTTATTTATATAAAAGATAAGCCTCTTATTTTTAACAGTGGCTTATTTTTAATTCTCTTTATTATTTTTTATTCCATTTATATTAGTTTAAATCATACACCACGAATAAGAATTATTTTTACTACTCTATTTTCCATATTCTTTTATTATAAAAGCTCAGGAAATTATTTCCTCATTTTAATAATTTCCACCTTAATAGATTTTTATTTAGGAAAAAAAATTGAAAAAGCTTCCTCTCCAAATCGAAAGAAACTCTTTCTTATACTGAGTTTAATAAGTAATCTTGGGATTTTAGGATACTTTAAATATACCAATTTTTTAATTGATAATTTTAATTTATTAACCCAAAGTCAAATCCATTTTTACGATATTTTTTTACCAGTTGGAATTAGTTTTTATACTTTTCAAACTTTAAGTTATTCCATTGATGTTTACCGTGGTAATTTAAAAGCCTGTGATAATATTTGGGACTTTGCTTTTTTTGTCAGCTTTTTCCCTCAATTAGTTGCTGGTCCAATAGTTAGAGCCGCCGATTTTATTCCCCAAATCAGAGAAAAAATTAAGGTTTCAAAAGATGAATTCAATAGGGCATTATTATTAATATCAGCAGGTTTATTTAAAAAAGCCATCATTTCAGATTATATTAGTATTAATTTCGTTGATCGCGTATTTGATAATCCATTATTATATAATTCTCTGGATAATTTAATAGCAGTATATGGATATGCTATTCAAATTTATTGCGATTTTTCGGGTTATTCTGATATAGCAATAGGTTTGGGTTTAATTATGGGTTTTACCTTGCCCATTAACTTTGATTCACCTTATAAATCAACCTCCATAACTGAATTTTGGAGAAGATGGCATATATCACTTTCTTCTTGGCTAAAAGATTATTTATATATTTCGTTAGGCGGAAATAGAAAAGGTAAAATAAGAACCTATTTTAATTTGTTAATAACCATGCTTCTTGGTGGTTTATGGCATGGCCCAAGTTGGAAATTTGTAGTATGGGGTGCTTTGCATGGTTCTATGTTAGCCATTGAGAAATTTATTTGGAGTTTAGGGTTAAAAACATCTCATCCTCTTATTAAATTTTTAGGTGCCTTATTCACCTTTCATTTCGTTTGTTTTTGTTGGATATTTTTCAGAGCCTCGAGTTGGGATTTAGCAATCCAAGTAATTAATCAAGTTTCTCAATTATTCTATTTGGGAAGTTTAAAAAATCTACTTTTAAGTATCGATTTTATTCAATATTGGAATACTTATAAATATGTTTTCTCATTAATTTTGATAGGCTATTTTTTCCATTTATTACCAAGTGCTATTGAACTTAAAATTAATTCCTTATTTGATAAATTACCAATGCCAATCAAGAGCTTTTACATAGCTTTAATTTGCTGGGTAATCTGGCAAGTAAGCACCTCTGATGTCCAAGCCTTTATTTATTTTCAGTTTTAAATAACAAATAATTCGAAATAGGGCTTTTCAATTATCAAGAAAATTTATTTTATAAATAATTTTTCACATTTATTTTTTGGCTTTTTTACTCCCTTTTATTGCTTCGGCATTCCAAGGGTCATCTGGCCAATAATGTTTTGGATATTGACGTTTCATTTCTTTTTTTACTTCAAAATAAGTGCTATTCCAAAAACTTTTTAAATCACTGGTTAATTGCACAGGTTTAAATCCAGGAGATAATAATTCAATAATTAATTTATTTTTTCCATTATTTATTTGTGGACTTTCAGCCAATCCAAAAAGCTCCTGTAGTCTTACCGATAAAATGGGGTTTTCACCATTTTTCTTATATTTTATTTTTAATTCAGAGCCAGAAGGTACCTCTATTTTTTCTGGTATTAACTCATTTAATTTTTTCTGAATTTCTGGATTTAAAGAGTAATATAGGGTTGAAAACCAATCAATTTTTTCTAAATCATTCAAGTTTTTTACTCTTTTTAAATCATCATCAAATAATCCTTTTTCTACAGATTCAATTATGGATAAATCCTCGATTTTTTCATTGGTCCAAATTTTTAAACAAGAAATTCTATTAATTAATTGTTCGGTTTTTTCATCTATTTTAATTAATCTTTCCGGATTATTTATTAAAGATTTTTTTACTGCATTTAAGACTAATTCTGGATTGGGATTTTTTAATGGACTCGATTTTAAAACAATATTCCCAATTCTTAAATCGGTGCTGCATACTAAGCTTCCTGATTTAAAGTCCCAATCAATAATTTGTTTTTCTCTTATTAACGATTTTAAATCAGTTGGATTTAATGGTGCCGCTAAAAATATTCGTCCAATTCTATCCCCTTCATCTGCAGCTGCCACTGCTAACCATGGTTCAAATCCTAAATCATCTTTTGGTCCAGCTTGGGCAATTTTACCATTGGCCATTAAAAACTGACTATTATTTCCAGGTCTCGATGAAGCAATTTTTTCAGGATAAACCGATGCAATTAAATATCCAGTATCATAATAATCAAAAGCCGAATTATCTATATCTACCTTAAACATTTTGCGATATGAAGCTGCAATTTTTTCGATTCTTTCCCATTTACCCCCCTTAGCTGCTTGCTGTCTGTATCGCCTCAAAGCTTCAATTCTTAAATTAAAATCGATACCTGATTCTCTTCCCAATGGATCTTTTTCTTCTAATAAGGCAGCAATATCGCAAGCCAAAGCTAATTTACCCATTTCTTCAGCTAAAATCAACATATGGGCTAATCGAGGATGACAAGGTAATTGAGCCATCCTATTTCCATGTTTGGTAATTTTGTTTGATTCAATAGCATTTAATTGCTCGAGGGTTTCAATGGCTTTATATATTTGAATTTTGGGAGGAAAATCCAACCAAAATAAATCCTCAGGTTTTTGAATTCCCCATTGAAATAATTCTAACATTAAAGGACATAAATCACTTTCTAAAATTTCGGGAACTCGATGTTCGGCTAATTTATCATGATCGGCACGAGACCATAACCGATAACAAATGCCTGGGCTTAATCTTCCAGCTCTTCCCGCTCTTTGATCGGCCGCGTCTTTACTAATGGCTACAGTTTCTAATCGGCTTAATCCAGTTTTTGGATTATATTTTGAAACTCGAGTTAAACCCGTATCAATTACAATTTTAATTCCTTCTATCGTTAAACTAGTTTCTGCAATGGTGGTGGCTAAAACTACTTTTCTTTTTCCATTGGTATTGGGTAAAATTGCTGATTTTTGTAATGAGTAGGGTAGGGCGCTATATAATGGATGTACTTTGGTATTATCTAATTTATATTTTATTAATTCTTCTGTTTTTTTAATTTCTGCTTCTCCGGGTAAAAAGGCTAATATATCTCCTTCATTTTCTTTGCTTGCGCGAAGAATTTGCTCGGCACATAATTCGGAAATTACCTTTAAATCTCGACCATTTCCATAATTTATTTTTACAGGATACTGTTTCCCCTCACATGAAATTACCTCAGCATTAATTTTTTTAGAAATTTCATCGGCATTAATAGTGGCCGACATAATAATGATTTTTAAATCAGGCCTTAAAACTTGTTGAGTTTCTAAGCATAATGCCAACGCCAAATCAGCATGAATGCTTCTTTCATGAAACTCATCAAATACAATAATAGAAGCCTCCTCTAAAGCATTATCAGATTGAAGTAAACGAGTTAATATACCTTCAGTTACAACTTCAATTTTAGTTTCATTACTCGTTTTATTTTCAAATCTAATTTTATAACCTATGCTTTTACCTAATTCATCACCTTTAATCTCAGACATCCTAGCTGCAATGCTTCGTGCCGCTAGTCTTCTAGGTTCCAGAACAATAATTTTTTTACCATTATTTATATTTTCTTCTTCTAAAAATAGAGGTAATAAAGTGCTTTTTCCTGCCCCGGGTGAAGCTGTTATTATGAGCCTATTATTATCCCGCAAGGTATTTTTTATTAAAGGAAAATATTGAATTATGGGTAAATCGTATTTTGAAAAAGAAATTGGCATATAATGGATTAAAAGTCGCAAGATAATATCTTATTTTTACACCATAATTTATTGTTATGGCCTCCACATTATTTAAAGATTTATTTAGTGCTGATTTTATTAAAGGAATAGAACAGAATTTAAAATCAATTGATAAAGATTTCAATTCAAAACTTTTTAATAAAATAATTTTTAATGAGACCTGGCCTAATCAAGAACTTAAACAAAGATCCAAAACCATTGCTCAGGCTATTTATCATTCTTATAATAGCGATTATTTAAAGGGTTTAAACAACTTAGAAAATTGGGTTAGTGAACTCTTAAAATCGAAGCATAAATCAGGAATTGAATATTTATTTCTCCCTGATTTTATTGAATGTTTTGGTTTAAATTTTGAGAAAGAATCTATTCAAAAAATTCCACTTATTACTTCTTTTATATCTTGTGAATTTTGTATCAGACCATTTATTATAAACAACCCAAATAAGTTAATAAAACAAATGCAAAAATGGTCAGAGCACGAAAATTTACATGTAAGAAGATTATCCAGTGAAGGAATAAGACCACGTTTGCCTTGGGCCATGCAATTGCCTGAATTAATAAAAGATCCTAAACCTATTTTCCCAATTTTGGATAATTTAAAAGATGATCCAGAAGTTTACGTAAGAAAATCGGTTGCAAATAACTTAAATGATATTAGTAAAGATCATCCTACAAAGGTTTTAGATTGGTCAAAAAGTAATTATAACAAATCAGACTTAACCAATGCCATAATAAAACATGCTTTAAGAACCTTATTAAAATCAGCACATTCAGAAGCAATTCAATTATTTGGTTATTCAGATATTAATAATTTTGAAATTCGAGATCTAAAATTAGAAACTCCAATAGTTAAATTAAATGAGGAATTAATTTTTAGTTTCAAAATAAAAAATCGCAGCAAAAACGAAGAGATGCTTAGATTAGAATATGGAATTTCTTTCTTAAAACAAAACAGTAAGCAAAACCGAAAAGTATTTAAAATTTCTGAACGATCAATTCAAGCGGGAGAGGAGATTGTAATAGTTAAAAAACATCGTATTTACCCAATAACTACAAGGGTATATTATCCAGGATCTCAAGGACTGGACATCCAAATTAATGGTAAAATTTTTGGTCTAGGAAATTTCACTCTTAATCTGTAATTTTATTAAATTGATATACTTTAAATATCATTAATTAGAATTTTAGTCTATTTTTCTTAAATTGAGTTTATTATCCCCCTAATTGCACGATTTTGGAAGTTAAAGAAATTATTCCTGAGGTATTAATCAATGATTTACCCATACCTGTTATTTGGGTAAACAGGAATGGAAATTTTGAATTATTTAATAATGCTTTTCAAAAAGTTTTTTTGAAAGAAACGGATTCAGAAATTTCTCATCTAAGTAAAATATTAAGTAAAAATTCTTTAGAAAAGTTTATAGAATTTACACAATCAAAATCAGATCGATTATTTTTTAATGATTATGTATCAATTTCTGAATTGAAATATTATGCACATATTCATTTATTCAAAAATGAATCATTTAATAATTTTTTAATTCATTTTCATTTCAGCGATTTAGGTATTTTATCCCATTCAGAACACTTATTAAAGGTATTAGATTCATTACCAGAAGTTCTATTTTCATTTGATCCAATTTCTCGTAAAACTACTTTTTCTACATCAGGGGTTGAAACTTTATGTGGTTTTAGCTTAGAAGATTTTAAAGAAAATCCTGGATTATGGCCAACTCTAATTATTAATGAAGATAAGGAATTAGTAGAAAATGCAATTATTAATTTAGAGAATTCAGAAAAAATAGACCTTCAGTATCGAATAAAAAACAAAAATGGTGAATTGATTTGGATTGGAGCCAAAATATGGAAAGTATATGATGATGAGGGTAAATATTATAGGGCTTATGGTTGTAATAAAAATATTACCCAACAAAAAATCGAAGAAGAAAAATCCAAGGAGGTAAAATTATTATTTGAATTATTTTTAGACCAGTATCCAGAATCGGCTGTTTTTATTTTTGATAAGGATTTAAAATATCAACTAGTTGGAGGTGAGGAGCTTTCTAAAGCAGGTTATGATAAAAACCTATTAATTGGTAAAACTCCATATCAAATATTACAAAAAGATCGTTGGGAAGAATTAAAAAAATATTACGAAGGCGCTATTAACGGCGAAACCTATCAATTTCGGCATGAAAGTGACGGAAAATATTATCAATTATATTTTTCACCTTTAATGCATGAAAACGGTTTAGTTAAATATGGATTAATCGTAAGTTTTAATATAGAAAAAATTGTTTCACTTGAGCGAGAATCCATAAAAAATCTTAATTATTTTAAAACCATTGTTGAGATTGCAGAGGCTGGAATTTGGGAAATAGATACTAATGGATATTCCTTATTTGTTAATGATCATATCTGTAATCTTTTAGGTTATAACTCAGAAGAATTATTAAATAAACCAGCACCAGCATTTTTTAGTAAAGGCTTAGGGATAAAATCTTACCGGGATTTTAGGGAAACCTTGAATGGGAATAGAAGTCATGTTGAATTAGAGCTTCTTAAAAAAGACGGCACCCCTGTTTGGGTTAGTATTTCAGCAAAACCCTTGCGGGATGAAAATAAAAATGTAAAATCTATTTTCGGTGTAATTACTGACATAACTAGTCGTATTAAAAATGAAGAATCTTTAAGAGCTTCTGAAGAATTGTTTTTTAATGCTTTTAATTATAGTGGAATTGGAATTGCACTTGTTGGAGAATCTGGAAATTGGTTGAAGGTGAATCCTGCCTTATGTAAAATAATAGGTTATTCAAAAGATGAGCTATTCAAACTTACTTGGCAAGATATCACCCATCCTGAAGATTTAGATTTAGATAGTAAATTGGCGGCTCAATTATTTTCTGGAGATATTCCTTCTTATGAAATTGAAAAAAGATATTATAAAAAAGATGGTTCTATTGTTTGGGTTTTATTAACAGGTTCTCTAGTAAAGGATAAATCTGGTAAAGTCTTATATGCTATTGCCCAACTTCAAGATATAACATCCCGCAAGGCAGCCGAACAAAAATTAGTGTCAATAATTAATCAAAAGGATAGAATAACTGCCGCCGTAGCTCACGATTTGAGAAATCCCATTTCATCAATTGTATCTTTAAATCAAATGTATTCTAGTGCTGAAAATGAAGATGAACGTGAAGAAATATCTGGATTAATTAATGAGGCTTGTTATAAATCTTTAGATATTATTAAAGATTTGTTAGAGATTTCTCAATTAGAAGACGAATCGTTTAAATTAGATTCTTTGAAATTGGATATTGTTGATTTAATTCAAAAAAGTATTCGAATTTTAGACTCGGCTATTGAAAAAAAGAATATAAGTATTGATTTACAGCATCCAGAAAACCGAATTATTTGTGATGTTAATCCTCAAAAGATGAGCAGAGTTTTTGATAATTTATTGAGTAATGCCATTAAATTCAGTCGTGAAAACGCAAAAATTTCAATTAGAGTTTATTCAAACAAAGAGCATAAAATTATTATTGAAATTGAAGATTATGGAATTGGAATTCCTAAAAATTTACAAGCCGTAATTTTTGATAAATTTTCAAAAGCAAGAAGAATAGGTTTAGGTGGCGAAACCTCTACCGGTTTGGGTATGTCTATTGTTAAACAAATTGTTGAGCTGCATAAAGGTAAAATTAGTTTAAAAAGTACCGAAGGAAAAGGGACCTGTTTTACTATTGAATTACCTAAACTATAATGGATTTCTTTTATGATTTAAGGAGACCTCTATTCGAGTGCCGGTAGGCCTTCCTAATTGGTCTTTTAAATCCACCATCTCAATTTTTATGTTTTGCTCACCACTCTTGGCATAAGCTCGAGTACGATCATTAATTATTTCTAATGCTCTTGATTTATAAATTTTAGGTGAGTCGGGTTCTTTAGAACTTCTGCCTACACCGTTATCTTCAATTTCTATCCGCATTAAATCCGAATTAATTTCATACATCCTAATAGTTAATTTTCCGGGTATATCCATAGGTTTTAATCCATGGTGTATAGCATTTTCAATAAAAGGTTGTAATAAAATTGAGGGAATTAAAGGGTTCCTATCCATTAATTTTTCATCTAATTCCAAAATATATTCGAATTTCAAATCGAATCTTAAATTTTCTAAGGATATATAAATTCCAATTAATTCAACCTCCTCTTTTAAAGTAGTCCATTTTTTTCTGGAGGCTTCTAAAATTAATCGCATGAGTTTTGAAAACTGGCTTAAATAATAAATGCTCTGCCTTGAATCATTTTTAAGGATATAATTCTGAATGGATTGTAAAGCATTAAATAAAAAATGCGGGTTCATTTGGGCCTGAAGGGCTCTAAGTTCTAGTTCCGATTTTTCATAATAAACTCGAGCTCTTTCTCTTTCTTGCAGAATTTTACTGAAAAAAGTAAATCGAAAAATAAAGATGATTAAAATAATACAAGCAATAAATATAGCCACTTTAAACCACCATGTTTGCCAAAAGGCTGGAACAATTTTAAACTTTAATAAAGTGGGTTTAGACCATATTTTTTCATTCGCCGAAAATTGAACTTCCAATTCATATTTTCCTGCGTTTAAACCAGCAAAACTTGCTTTTCCATCTCTAATATCTGAACGAATCCAAGAGGTATCTAAGCCGTTCAACCTATACCTGAATGCACCTGTAAAAACCGTATGCCAAGCGGGATTAATAAAATCAAATGTTATATAATTATTAAAATAAGGTACCTCAAAATCGCTAACAGAAAAAGGGTCGGAGAAAATTTCTATCTCTTGAATTTTAACGGAACGAATAATTGGTGAAGGTGGTTCGGTTTCAATAAAGTCTACTTTTTCTGATGGAGTTACTAATCCGAATTTGGTTGAGAAAAATACTTGTTGATTTTTCGAAATACCCATTCCTTTAAAATTAAAATCTAAGGTAGGTAACCCATTTTCTCTTTTATATAATCTGAAATATTCGCTGTTTTTAGGTCTTGCAAACAGTCCATTTGAAGTTGCAACCCAAAATGTCCCTTCTTTATCAAAACCAATTCCGGAAACGCTCATCTCTGTTAAACCCCGATCGCTTCCAATTTTATTAACAATATTTTTATAAGGATCAATTAAATATAAACCTTGATTTGTAGTTCCTATATAAAATCCTTCTCCATTTTTGTTTGCTAAAATATGCCAAATTGCAGGTGAACCAAAATTGGGATGATCCCATTTGGTCCAGCTGTTTTTATTTTTATAGTATAACCCAGATCCTGTACCTATCCATAATCGATTATTTTCCTTATCGTTATATATTGCCCAAACCGGGTTCTGTTTAAAAATGGGGTTTATTTCGCCAATTAATGAACTTTTTTCAAAAGCCTCTAAGCCAATTTCCCAGATCGAATTTTTATGGGTACCTGCATAAAATTTACCATCATAAATTTCGCCCGACCAAACCTCTGCTAATTGATCCATTTCAAAATCTGTTGAGAATAAATCATATAATTTGGCTCTACCATTTTCAAACCGGTATAAACCATAAATACCCATCCCAATTACTCTTTTGCTGGGTAATTGAATAAATCCATTAATGGTATTCCCATTAGTTTCATAATATTCAATTTTTTGATTTTTTCCATCTAAGTTTATTTTAATTACATCAGAGTTTTTTGAGCTAATCCAAGCATTATTTTCATTATCAAAAAATATAGATCTTATATAATCAAAGGGTAAATATTGATTGGGGTTTTCGGAGTTAAAAACACTAAAACTGGCCGTTGCAGTATTTAATTTAAAAATACCTAAATTACTTAAAATTAATACAATGCCGTTTTCGCTGGGAATAATTTTAATAAAATCGGGTGTTCCAAAACCAGGTTCAAATTTTACTCGAAAATATTTTAGAATACGGCCATTGGGAGTCATTTCAAGCATTAAGCCATTATTGTACATCCACCAGCCTTTTAAATTATTTCCAATTAATAATCCTTCTTTTTTACCAAATAATTCTTGAATAGAATATTGGTTATTCAAAATTCCATTTAAATGATAAAAGTATAATGAATCCGAATTTGATATTAAATAATTTTTACCACAAACTCTATAGGTAATTTTCGGGTCCTTTCTTGCAGATTTTCGCGTTATCTCATTTCCTACAATTTCATATATATAATCACCAGCAACTAATATTTCATCATCTTTACTAATAGAAATACTTGAAATTGATCTTGGAGCATATAATAATCGATCTATTTTTCCGCTTTCCGGATTTAATCGAATTACATTTCCTGTTTCTGTTCCTAATATTAAATGTCCCGTTTTTTTCTCTATTAATATGGTTTGGATGGCTTTTTTTCTTTCAATACCAGGATAAATTCTCCATTGATTTTGTTTTCTATTATACCTAAATAGATTCCCGATTTTACTACCGAACCATACATTTCCTGAATTATCTTCATACATGCACTCAATAATGTTCGACCAAAAATTGATGGTATCATATGGAACACTCGCTTTATGTACTTTAATCCCATCATAAATCACCAAACCATTATAGGTCCCCGCCCATAATATTCCATATTGGTCTATCAATGAACTTTGAACGGAAGTATGAGGCCATTCTCCTTTATTGTAAAGGTTCTCAGCCAAAATAAATGAGGTGTTTTGAAAGGATTGAGATTTCCCTTGTTTTATAGCAATTACCCCTAATATAAGTATGAGTAAATATTTAAATATTTTATTCATTAACAATCCCAAAATTATAAAATAATAGGGCAATTATCCTATTCATTCGGGTTTATTTTTTCTCTTACTTTGAGTATCAAAGCAGACTATTAAAATTACCAAAAACCCAAAGCAGAGTTTTACCTCACCTTGTTATCTAAATTATCCCCGCAAGGGGATAATTTTTTTTCAAATCTTTTCGTATTTTTGTTTTTTGCAAAAAAAATTAAATTTATATCTAAGTAAATCGGATATTATCTTAGTTTTCAAAAGAAACTTATTTGATTTTGTCAGATATTAACTCTATGATTTAATTTTTTAGGCCAAAAATTAAATAACTAATTCTCATGAAAAGTAAGTCAAATTTTATTAGCGCAATAATTGTTGATGATGAAGGTAATTGCCGAGAGAGTTTGAGTTTGCTTATCACCGAATTTTGTAAAAAAGTAAAAATTGAATCTATTTTTACTAATATTAATGATGCAGAAATTTTTCTTAAATCTTCTCCTATTGATTTGGTTTTTCTTGATGTTGAAATGCCACATGGCACTGGTATAGAGCTATTAGACCGTTTTCCTAACCGTAAATTTGAAGTTATTTTTACAACAGCTTATGATACTTATGCAATTCCCGCATTAAAAAGGCAAGCTGTTGATTATTTGTTAAAACCTATTGGTGTTGATGAGCTAATTGAAGCGGTAGATAAAATTGCAGAGCGAATCGGATTTAATTCAAATCAAAACGATTTTATTGATGAAACTAAGCTCTTATTGCCAGCTAAAAATGGTCTGCAAGCCGTTGCTAAATCTGAAATTTTTTATTGCGAAGCTGATGGTCCTTATACTTGGGTTTATTTTTCTAATTCTAAATTATTAATTACTAAAAACCTGGGTGAAATTGAATTATTAATTAATGAAAAATCGTTTTTCAGAATTCATCATGGACTCAGTGTTAACCTTGATCAGGTTGATGTATTTCAGAAAGGCGAAACCTCCTATTTAATTCTTAAAAACGGAATTAAACTAGAGGTTGCCCGACGTCGTAAAAAAGAACTTATTGAAAAAATTAAGACTAGTTAAGCAATTAATTTTTGTAGTAAGTCCCGCTTTATAATGGGTAATACACTTTCTTGCTCTGGAATTTCCCATTTCGTTTTAAATAAAAAGGTGGCGGGGTTTGGCAATTCCTTATTTTCTTCTATCAATTTTCTTTTTACGTGTATATAAGAAACTCTAAAACCTAACTCAAATGTGCCCACAAAACTGGTATTTATAGCCCTAAATTGATCATAGGCGTTTTCAAATAATTTTAATTCATAACGATAACTATTTATTAAATCCTTTTCTCCATTTTGAACCAATATAAATCCTTCATTCTTATAAATAGGTACTACTCCAATGGCTTCAAAATACAAATTGCTCTGAATAGATTCATAAAGTTTTTTGCCTTCTTTTAAATAATATTCTATTTCAGTCTTACTAAATTCCACTATCTTTTTTATTTCTTCCATTACCTGATCATCAGGTTTATAGATCTCATAATCTAATTTTAAATCTTTTAAATTGATATTTTCTAATTTTTTAGGAAATTGAGATTCCAATATTTCATTATTTTTAATAAAAAATTGAAGATTACGATAATGCTCTATGAGATCAGCAAATGGTGGATATAATTTCCAAGTCTTAAAACGCTCTTCTACATGCTGCAAATAGGCAAGTAGGGTGTATTTTTTGTACTCAAAATCGACTAAATTTTTGTAAAACCAATTTTTCTCTAAAGTTTCCATGTTTTACCTCCAAAAATTTAGTATCAATATAAGAAATTTTCAGCTATTTTCCAAATTATTTTGTAGTCATTATCCAGGTTTTATAAACTTCCGACTCACAATTTTTATATTTTTTGACCGAACTGTCATTAAGCCTACTGACAATTTTTACTGCTAACTCAATTCAAAAATGAAAAAGTGTCAGGAAATTTAACTTGGCATTACTTATGACAATTTAATGATGTCGATAAAACGAATTTTAAATTATGTCAATAAACGTAAAACCTTTAGCAGACCGCGTTCTGGTTGAACCATCTGCAGCTGAAACTAAAACTGCCGGAGGAATTATTATTCCTGATACCGCTAAAGAAAAACCACAAAAAGGTACCATTGTGGCAGTAGGTAATGGCAAAAAAGATGAGCCTCTTACTGTTAAAACTGGCGACACCGTATTATATGGTAAATATGCCGGAACTGAAATCAGCATTGATGGTAAAGATTATTTAATCATGCGTGAATCAGACATTTTTGCAATTCTTTAATTCAGTTAATTTCAGGGTTTTTAAAAAATTAAAATTATGACAAAGGCAATAAAATTTAATGTTGAAGCCAGAGACGGTTTAAAACGTGGTGTAGATGCTTTGGCTAATGCAGTTAAAGTAACTCTTGGTCCAAAAGGACGTAATGTAGTTATTGATAAAAAATTTGGCTCTCCTTTAGTTACTAAAGACGGTGTTACCGTTGCTAAAGAAATCGAATTGAAAGATCCAGTAGAAAATATGGGTGCTCAAATGGTTAAAGAAGTAGCTTCAAAAACTGCTGATTTAGCTGGTGATGGTACTACTACTGCTACCGTTTTAGCTCAAGCTATTATTACAGCTGGTTTAAAAAACGTAGCTGCTGGTGCTAATCCAATGGATTTAAAACGTGGTATTGATAAAGCTGTTATCGAAGTGGTTAAATCTCTTCGTTCTCAGTCAAAAACCATTGGTGATGATTTCCAAAAAATTGAACAAGTAGCTTCTATTTCAGCAAATAACGATGAAGTTATCGGTAAATTAATTGCTGATGCAATGCAAAAAGTGGGTAAAGATGGTGTTATCACTGTTGAAGAAGCTAAAGGTACTGAAACTGAAGTTAAAACAGTTGAAGGTATGCAATTCGATAGAGGTTATCTTTCTCCATATTTTGTAACCAATCCAGAAAAAATGGAAGCTGAATTGGAAAATCCTTTCATCTTGATTTATGATAAAAAAATCAGCAGCATGAAAGAATTATTACCAATTCTTGAGCAAACGGTTCAAACTGGTCGTCCTTTATTAATTATTGCTGAAGAGGTAGAAGGTGAAGCTTTAGCTACTTTAGTAGTTAATAAAATTAGAGGTTCATTAAAAGTGGCTGCTGTTAAAGCTCCAGGTTTTGGTGATCGTCGTAAAGCTATGTTAGAAGATATTGCTATCTTAACTGGTGGTACTGTTATTTCTGAAGAAAGAGGTTATCGCTTAGATAATGCTGACTTAACTTATTTAGGTAAAGCAGAAAAAGTAGTTATCGATAAAGATAATACTACTATTATCAATGGCGAAGGAACTAAAGATGATATCGTAGCTCGTATTAACCAAATCAAAGCTCAAATCGAAACTACTACTTCTGATTACGATCGCGAAAAATTACAAGAGCGTTTAGCTAAATTAAGCGGTGGTGTGGCTGTATTATATATTGGTGCTGCTACTGAAGTAGAAATGAAAGAGAAAAAAGACCGTGTTGATGATGCTTTACATGCTACTCGCGCTGCGGTAGAAGAAGGTATCGTTGCTGGTGGTGGTGTTGCTTTTATTAGAGCTACAACTGCTTTAGAACAATTAAAAGGTGAAAATGATGATGAAACCACTGGTATCAACATTATTAAGCGTGCTATTGAAGAACCTCTTCGTCAAATCATCTCTAATGCAGGTGGTGAAGGTTCTGTAATTGTTCAGAAAATTAAAGAAGGTAAAGATGATTTCGGATATAATGCTAGAACTGAGAAATTTGAAAATATGATCTCTGCTGGTGTTATCGATCCAACTAAGGTTTCTCGTGTAGCTCTTGAAAATGCTGCTTCTGTAGCTGCAATGATGTTAACAACTGAGTGCCTTTTAGCTGAAGAAAAAGAAGAAAAATCTGCTGCTCCTGCAATGCCAGGTATGGGCGGAATGGATTATTAATCTTCAGTTATATAAGTCTATTAAAAATCCCAAGGCCTTTAAAAAGTCTTGGGATTTTTTTTAATAGGCATATCCCAAATTTTTCTCATACCCAGTCCCCGTTTTTGTTTTAATTAATATTCATTATATTGCAATAAAGAAAAGCAATTTAATGAATAACTCCTACCAAATGGAGTTCCTCAAAAAGCTTAAAGAATCTGTGCCTCCACAAATTTCTTTAATTGAGGAATTAGCAGATTTACTTAATATAAGTACCGATAGTGTTTACCGACGCTTTAGAGGAGAAACTGCATTAAGTCTCGATGAAACCCTACTTATTTCTAACCATTATAAAATCAATTTTTTAGGACAAAGTGCTATTTTAGGTCAAGTAAATTTTAATTATCCCAAATTATTAGACTCTGAAGAAAGTTTCGAGGGATTTTTACTCAATATTTTAAATGATTTACAAAGACTAAGTCTATTAAATAATACTCGAATAACTTATTCTGCTCAAGATTTACCCATTATGATGCACATGGGTTTTAACCCAATTTGCGCTTTTAAATTTTTTTATTGGATGCGCGGTTTTATGGGAATTAAAAAATATGAAATTAGTTATTATGATAAAAATTTAATTCCTGCAGCATTTTTATTTAATGCCAGAAAAATTTTCGATTTATATGTAAAAATTCCCAGCACCGAAATTTGGTCGGCACAAACCATTATTCCGACTCTTCGCCAAATCGCTTTTTTTGTAGAAATGGGCATGTTTACTAAAAAAGATGATTTTATGGAAATTGTAGATGCCATGCAGGATTTAATTAATACCCTTAAAAAATGGGCTGATGAAGGCATAAAAAATAATCAAGGTTTATTTACCCTTTATCAATCCGAATTAATTTTCGGAAATAATGTAATTATTGCTGAAAGTGATCAGTTTAGTGCGGTATATCAAAGTCATCATACCTTTAATTCCATGTATAGCACGGATCCTATTTATTTAGAATCCACCAAAAAATGGATTAATCAAATAATAAATAAATCAACCTTAATTTCAGAATCAGGAGAAAAATTTAGAAATAAGTTTTTTAAAAATATTCAAACTGAAATGGATCAATTAAAAAAATTAGTTAATGAAATTTAAAATTTTACTTTTTATATTTTTATTATTTCCCTTGCGGGGATTTACTCTGCATATAATTATTTCTAAATTCCCGGCAAATACCCCTGCCAAGGAGACTATTTATATTTCAGGAAATTTTAATAATTGGAATTTATCTACTCATGCTTTTACCAAAACAAATAACACATATGAGATTGATATAAATATTAATTCCAATTTAGAATGTAAATTTCATAGAGGAAATTGGGCAAAAGTAGAGTCTAATGCACAGGGCAATTATATACCTAATCGAATTTTTAATAACATAAATAATGATGACACACTCCTTCTCGAAATTTTAGGTTGGGAAGATTTAAATTCATCAAATCCAGGTTCTAGTGCAAGTGAAAATGTAATAATGGTAAAAGACTCTTTTTTTATTCCTGAATTAAATAAGTTCAGGACAATTAGAGCCTATTTACCACCTAGTTATTTTAAAGATAGCACAAAAAATTATCCAGTCTTTTATTTATTTGATGGACAAAATTTATTTGATATTGCTACAGCTCCTTTTGGTGAATGGAAAATTGATGAAACCCTAGATAATTACCTAAAAAGCTCCAATTTAGAAGCCATTGTTATTGGTATTGACCATGGTAATTCAGATCGAATTAAAGAATATACCCCATTTGTTAATCCCAATTATACAAGCGGCTGGGGCGATTCTAGCTCAAAATTTTTATGCAATAATCTTATACCTTTTATTAATTCTAATTATAGAACCCTTGCGGGAAGAGAATTCACATTTATTGGGGGCAGCTCTTTAGGTGGATTAATGTCTTATTATACTTGGTTAAAATATCCAGAATATTTTTCGGGGGTATTAATCTTTTCACCCGCATTTTGGATTAATCCGGCTATTTTTTCTTACGCAACCCCAAACTTATTTCATAAAAATTCTAAACTTTATTTATATGCAGGCACTGCCGAAAGTTCTAACCTAGTTAATGAAGTTAATTTAGTTGAAAAAAGATTATTAGATTCTTTTCAAATAAATGCTAATAATTTAACTAAACAAATACGAAATGGTGGACAACATAATGAGGCGAATTGGTCAACTGCTTTTTTACCTGCCTATATTTTTTTAATGGAAAATTCAGGCTTATCTCTTGCTAAATTAGAATCGAACTTTTATAAAATTTACCCCAATCCTTCTAAAACTAATTGGACTTTATACTGGAATCATCCTAATGAAACATTAAATCAATTCCAGTTATTTTCATCCGAGGGAAAATTAATCCTCGATAAATCCGAAATAAATATCCCGCAAGGAGAAATATTAATTTTAGACTCTTTAAATACTCAAATTTCATCGGGAAATTATTATTTAATTATTAATAATAAATATTCCATATCCTTAATTAAACAATAATGAAATTAAATCTAATATTATCTTTAATCTTCATACTTTTTTTTCCGAAAATTGGCATCCCGCAAGGGGTAAAAAGCCAATACAAACAATTTGAATTATTAGGTAAAATCAATTTTTCAGATACTTTTTCTGATATTTCTGTAGGAATAAAAAGTATTAAATCTGAATCTTACCATGGTGTAAAGGGTTTAGATTTAAAGAAAAGTTTTATAGCTACACCAAATAATTCTGTAGCAACAAAAAAGAATGGAAATTTACCCTTTATTTCTAAAAATTTTCCGGGTAATTTAACCAATGGTGGAACTCCAATGGATAATAATGTGGCGGTTTCTCATGAAGGAAAAGTGGTGAGTGTAGTAAATACCAATGTTCGAATTTTTGATAGTACAGGGCAATTTTTATTTTCAAGAAGTTTAAGCAATTTCGCTAATAAATTAGGAATACTTGATAGGCCTTTTGATCCTCATGTTTTATATGATGCTGATGAAAAACGATTTATTATGATGTTTTTAAATGGAGCCGATCATACCAATACTAATTTAATTTTGGCCTTTTCTGAGACTGAAGATCCTACAAAAATCTGGAATTTTTATAAGCTTGAAGGTAATATAACCCCAAACCAATGGTGGAGTGATTATCCATTTTTTGCTATAAGTAATCAGGAATTATTTATTAGCGTATTATTATGGGACGATGATGAATCGGGCTGGGATTCTGATGCTAAAGATGAAAATATTTGGCAAATCAATAAATTTGATGGTTATGAAGCTAAACCTTTACGCAGCAAAGTCTATAATAATTTAGAAATAAATGGAAGACAGGTTTGGAACTCCAGACCTGTAGGCGCAGCATTAAAAAACTGTTCATATCCATTTTATTTTGTGGCTAATAGGCCTAAAGATATTGAAAACGATAGTATTTTTTTACTGCAAATTTCTGGTCCAATAGGCTCTGGAGCTGATAGTTTAAGTTATTCGATTATGCAGTCGCCTGTAAAATATGGATTGCAACCTAATGCATTACAAAATGGAAATAAAAAATTAAGAACCAATTATTGTGATATTCAACATGCATTTATTGAAAATAATATAATTCATTTTGTTTCTAATAGCATAAGTTCTAGCAGCGGTTTATCTGCAATTTATTACGGTAGAATAGATTTTAATAATTCAAGTTTTGATGCCCAAATAATTGAGTCAAATTCTAATTATTTAAACTATCCTAGCATTGCTTATGCAGGTTCAGGTGCTGCTGATCATAGTGTAATAATTTCTTGTCAGCATAGTAATTCAAATAGTTTTCCTGGTGTTTCTGCATTTTACGTAAATACTAATTTTGAGCCTAGTGATGAATTAATTTTAATTGAAGGTAAAGGGGCTGTAAATATTTTGGTAAATGATAGCTTAGAACGTTGGGGCGATTATATAGGTTCATGCATTTGGCCCGGACAAAAAGGTAAAGTTTGGGTAGCAGCTGCTTATGGAAATGCTAATGGAAATTATGGAAATCAGATTTTTTGCTTACAGAATACTGACCTTGCTTTACAACAAAATTTCGTTAAAGAGGAGCAATCTATTAATATTTATCCAAATCCAATTTCCGAAAAGTTTAGTGTTAAAATAAATGCCAAAGAAATAGGCAACTATAAAATCAGGGTTTTTACATTAGAGGGTAAATTAATTCAAGAATATGTATATTTTAATTCCCTTGCGGGGATGAAAGAGATTGAAATAATCAATGAGTTTAATTCAAGAAGTTTAATCTTACAAGTAGAAAGTCCGATAGGAGAGATTTGGAATAAAAAATTATTGAATCAATAAAGCTTTGATGAAAAAGGGTTTAAACTAGGAATGCTAATAGATAGTGAAAAAAAATTCTAAGGCTTTAATAATTTCGTGAATTTTTTTACGTTAATGCATTGTATTTAAATAAAACTGTGTAAATTCGTTAAAAATAAATATTATGAGATCTCTACTAATTCTCTTTTTATTACTTAATCTAAGTAAATTTAGCTTAGGTCAATTCAAAAGTGGTGCAATTAATCTCTCAATTTCAGGGATGGCACTTTCAAAAGAAACTACGATTGGATATAATTTAAATGGTCCTATTCTATTGAAAGAATCCGCTTTTACCGCATTTTTGGGAGTAAATTATTTCATTAAGCCTTATTTTGCGTTAGGAATTGAATCTGGAATAAATAAACAAAATACCGGTTCCAATGAATCTAGTTTTTACAGGAGTTATACTAGCATAAGTAAAGATCTTTTTAATTTTCACTTTATCCTTTCGCCTAAAATATATGTTCCATTAAAACATAATTTTTATTTACCAATTGAGTTTCCAGTTGCATTTACCAAGGGATTAGGTAAAGAAAAGTATTTAGAGGCAACATTAGGAAGAACGGAAGGTGAGTTTTCATATTATGGATTTTATGGTGCTGTTAAGAGTGGATTGAGTTATATTTTAAAGGAAAAGCTTGAATTTAATGTTTCTTTCAATATTATTTCATTCACCACTTCGAATTCAATTCAAATAAACTCTCAAGGTTTAGGCATTAATATTTTTGAAAAGCAATTGGGGATTATAGGAAGGCATCACGATAATATACCACCAATTTTATTTAAAATAGGATATATAATTAATAATAATTAAGGCTATGAAAAATTTAATTTATTGTTTAAGTTTATTAATTTGTTTTGGCATTAGTCAGAAATCCTTTTCTCAAGAAAACAATTTCAAATCAAGATTAAAAGCCAATATTTTTTTAGGGGGGCAGTATAGTTTATTAAGCTATCAATCCCCAACTATTATGCCTGGACCAGAATATTTTAAAAGTTTTGAGATAGGTATAGGTGCAGATTACTTTATTACTAATAATTATTCCTTTGGGGTTTCAGCCTCATATTATAATTATCAGCGAAGACAAGTTTATGGCGATGATCATTTAGGACCTGCTTATTACAGAGGGGCAAGCCTAAATAATAATATGCTTAGATTTTCTATACAAAATAAGTATTACTTTAAAGTTGGTAACAAATTATTTATACCAATAGAAATTCCTTTAACCTATTTTCATGGAAGTTTAAATAAGGAAATACTCAATTATCAAGAAAATATAAATGAAAACCAAAATCAAAAACATAATAATCAAAATGGAATTACTAGTTCGCTTAAAGCTGGTTTGAGTTATATTTATAAAGATAGATGGGAGTTTAATTTTAGTATCCCATTTATTAATTACGTAGGGGTTAATCATATCCCCGATTCTCATTTTACTAATAATCGTTCTTTGATTGTAAAAAACCATAATATCAAGTTATTAGGTCAATTAAATGGATTTAACAATCCATTAAATCTAACAATTTCATATTTTATCAAATAATATATGAATGGCATCAAGCTGGGTAAATGGTTCATATTATTAATGAGTATAAGCATAAATAGTAAAGCCCAAACAAATAATTCAGGTTTTATGGTAGGTTTATCTGGTTCATTTAAAAATTTCCCAATGTTTAATAATCATATAGATAATACCTTTACTCTAATTAAAGACAAAAGAAATGAGATTAATCTTCAAATCAATTATATGCATAAAAGTAACTTTTCATTTGGTGCTATTATTGGACGTTTTTCTCAAAAAAGAATAGATGCTTCTCAAGGAATTTATCAAATAACTCAAAATTCAGAGTATTTCAACCTTGGCTTCGATATTGGGTACCGGTATAAACTAAATGATAAATTTTACCTTTCTGTTCAACTCCCAACCATATATCAAAAAATTTTGAACTCTAAAAGAGAAATTAATTCGTTAAATGCAGACCAAGAAATTATTTACTTTGATGGTGCTGCCTTTAGAAGCTCTTTTAACTTGGGTTTAAATTATTTTATTTTTAAAAATTTAGATATTGGAGCGCAGGTAGCTTTATTATCTGTTTTTTCTGAAAGGAAATTTAGTAAAGTAGATAATTCTAAAAACCAGCGACCATATATTGTGAACGATTTATCGGCATTAGGTTACCATTATCAAAATGTAATGAATTTAAAATTTAATTTGAACTACTACTTTAATTAATAGAGTATTCTCCTTCTTATAAAAAATATTTTACATGAGATAAAACAAATATTAACTTTGCCTCATGCTTCAACTACCATATTTAAGAGAACATAGAGAAGAGGCCATAAATAGATTGGCCAAACGTAATATAAATGCTGCTCCTTTAATTGATGAAATTTTAGGTTTGGATGATAAACGTAAACAAACCCAAACTGAACTTGATCAATTATTAGCTCAATCCAACCAAATTGCTAAACAGATTGGGGAGTTAATGAAATCGGGTAATAAAGAAGAAGCAGAAAAACTTAAAGAAGCAAGTACTTCAAATAAATCAAAAGTAAAAGAATTAGAAGAAGCATTAAGAATTGCTGAAAATGATATTAAAGATGCATTAGTAAAAATACCTAATGCCCCGTCTTTAAAGGTAAAACAAGGCAAAACACCGGAAGATAATGAGATCGTTTATACTTTTGGTGATATTCCAGATCTTTCTGAGAACGCCCTACCTCATTGGGAAATTGCTGCCAAATATCAAATTATTGATTTTGATTTAGGCGCTAAAATTACTGGTGCAGGTTTTCCTGTTTACAGAGGAAAAGGTGCTCGTTTACAAAGAGCATTAATTAACTTCTTTTTAGATGAGGCACACAAAGAAGGTTATTTTGAAATACAACCTCCTATAATGGTAAATGAAGATTCTGGTTTTGGTACTGGTCAATTACCCGATAAAGAAGGGCAAATGTATCATGCACCTCTAGATAATTTATATTTAATCCCTACAGCTGAAGTACCTATTACTAATATCTATCGTGATGTTTTATTAAAAGAAGAAGAATTACCTATTAAAAATGTAGGTTATACTCCTTGTTTTAGGAGAGAAGCTGGTTCTTATGGTAAAGATGTCCGTGGTTTAAACAGGCTGCATCAATTTGATAAAGTAGAAATTGTTCAAATTGCTAACCCAGAAAACTCCTATGAAATCTTAGAAGATATGAGTAAATATGTTCAAGGGTTATTAGAAAAATTAGAATTACCTTATAGAGTATTAAGACTATGTGGTGGTGATATGGGATTTTCATCGGCCATGACCTATGATATGGAGGTATATTCTGCAGCACAAAAAAGATGGTTAGAGGTAAGTTCAGTATCTAATTTTGAATCATATCAAAGTAATCGCTTAAAATGTAGGTTCAAAAATAAAGAAGGGAAAAACCAATTAGTGCATACATTAAATGGTAGTGCCTTAGCTTTACCAAGAATAGTAGCAGCTATTCTAGAGAATAATCAGCATGAAATGGGAGTTAAAATACCATCAGCTTTGGTCCCTTACACAGGTTTCGACTGGATTAACTAAACAGGAATTGATTAAAATTTGAACCAATAGGAATCCTTAAACGGTATTTCTATTGGTTTTTTTCATTTGAAAACAGACATTCATTGCAATTTCCAATCTTAATTTAGGTCGCCTAGAGATATAAAACCTGAATTAAACTCGCGCTTCTCAAAACAAATTATAGTAAAGTTCATGAGATAGTTGAGGAATATTAAATAATATCTATTTTACAAACCATTGAAAATAAGAAAATTACAACAATATTCATAAAATAATTAAAATAAATTTGGTGCTAAGGAAATAA